>Ga0209062_1000153_pt1 | contig 262282 bp, 248 predicted proteins | sample Coa_R2_2_FD_187158 | JGI IMG/M metagenome (GOLD analysis project Ga0209062, IMG submission 187158) | Surface soil microbial communities from Centralia Pennsylvania, which are recovering from an underground coalmine fire - Coalmine... | ecosystem: Environmental > Terrestrial > Soil >... | reverse complement strand
ACCGTCGGGCTGATTGCACCAAGGAGTTTCCGACCTCGGTGCCAGCGGACCCTCAGGATAGCACTCCCGCCTACCGCGCGTTTCATGCGTAGGGGTCGGCCACGCCGGTGAGCAACTCACCATGAGGAACGGCTTTGGCGAGAGCGCGGGAGGCCGGCGCGTCACGCCGCGCCGCGCACCTCGCCGCCGTTCGGCGCCGGGACGGCGACGCCGGCGGCGGAATATTCGTTGAGCTTGTTGCGCAGCGTGCGAATCGAGATGCCGAGGATGTTGGCCGCATGGGTGCGGTTGCCGAGGCAGTGCTTGAGCGTCTCCAGGATCAGGTCCCGCTCGACATCGGCGACGGTGCGCCCGACGAGCGAGCGCGTCACTGCCTCGGCGGCGAGCGCCGCATGCGCCACCGCGGCGGGCTTCGACTGGTCGAGCCGCATTCCGTCCGGCGAGATGATCGCGTCGACGCCGATCTCGTCGCCGCTCGCCATCAGCACGGCGCGGTGCATGGTGTTCTCGAGCTCGCGCACGTTGCCGGGCCAGCGTGCGAGCGCGAGCTGGCGCTTTGCCTCGTTCGACAGCGGCCGCAGCGGCACGGCGTTCGCCTGCGAGTAGAGCCGCACGAAGTGCTGGGCGAGCTCGATCACGTCGGCCGGCCGCTCGCGCAGCGGCGGGAGCTTGAGGTTGACGACGTTGAGGCGAAACAGCAGGTCCTCGCGGAACGTGCCGTCGCGCACCGCCTCGCCGAGATTGCGGTTGGACGTCGCGATGATGCGAATGTCGACCGGCACCGGCCGGGTGCCGCCGACGCGGTCGATCACGCGCTCCTGCAGCGCGCGCAGGAGCTTCGCCTGCAGCCGCACGTCCATCTCGGAGATCTCGTCGAGCAGCAGGGTGCCGCCGTTCGCCTCCTCGAACTTGCCGATGCGGCGCGCGACCGCGCCCGTGAAGGCGCCCTTCTCGTGGCCGAACAGCTCGGATTCGAGCAGCGTCTCCGGAATGGCGGCGCAGTTGACCGAGATGAACGATCCGCGCGCGCGGCTCGAGCGGGCATGCACGTAGCGCGCCAGCACCTCCTTGCCGGTGCCCGACTCGCCGGTGATCAGCACCGAGGCGTCGCTCGGCGCGATCTGCTGAGCGAGCTTGACCACGTGCGCCATGGCGTCGTCGCGATAGACCATCTCGCGGGTGTCGTCGGCGACCGCGGCGAGAACGGCTGCGATCATCTCGGGATCGGGCGGCAGCGGGATGTATTCCTTGGCGCCGGCGTGAATGGCGGCGACGGCCGCGCGTGCATCGGTCTGCACGCCGCAGGCGACCAGCGGCACGTGGATGTGCTCGGCCTCGAGCCGCAGCACCAGGTCGCGAATGTCGAGCGCGACGTCGACCATCAAGAGGTCGGCGCCCTTGCCGGAGCGCAGCACCGCCATCGCCTGGTCGTTGCTTTCCGCGTGGGTCACGGTCGCGCCCTTGTCCATCGCGATCTTGGTCGCGGTGGTGAGCTGGCCCTTCAGGGTTCCGACGATCAGGAGGCGCATGTTGTGCTCCGTTTATTGTGTTCTTTTCGTTCGATCTGCGAATGGCGAGTGGCGAATTGCGAATAGGGAAGAGTGGCCGGGCACTGCTCGCCATTCGCCATTCGCTATTCGCCCTCAGTTCCTGTCTGCCTTGATGATTTCCGTCATGGTCACGCCGAGCTTGTCCTCGACCAGCACCACCTCGCCGCGCGCGACCAGGCGGTTGTTGACGTAGATGTCGATCGCCTCGCCGACCTTGCGGTCGAGCTCGAGCACCGTGCCGGGGCCGAGATTGAGGAGCTCGCCGACGTCCATGTGGGCGCGGCCGAGCACGGCCGAGACCTGCACCGGCACGTCGAACACCGCCTCGAGGTCGGCGGCGCCACGCGCGCTGGCCTCCGGCCCGCTCGTGGTGTCGGCGCTCTCGTCCATGACGGCGCCCTCGGTGAGGTTGGGAAACGGGACCTTGTCCTCGGCCATTGTCAGCTACTCCCCGATATTCGCGACTTGTTTCATGGCTTGTTTCACGACTTGTTTCACGATTTGGCCTCACCGCGGCGCGCGGCGATGAAGCGCCCGACGGCCTCGGCGATGGCGGCCTCGGTCGCGGCGCGATCGCGCTTGAGGCCGCCGTCCGCCCATTCGATGCGGCAGTCGCCGGGCGCGATGGCGGCCTCCGCCATCACCACCAGCCGCCCCTCGAAGCCGCGGGCGCGGGCGATCGTCTCGAGCTTCTCCTTGGCGAGCTCGTAGAGCGCGCCGTTGACGCGCACTACGATGTGCGGTGCGGCGAGCAGCTCGCGGAAGCATTGGTCGGCGAGCGCCGCGATCTCGGCGAACGGCTCGCGCGCGATCAGGTCGGCGGAGAGCTTCTTGCCGACCGCGAGCGCAACCTCGATCGCCTCCGCCTCGAACCGGTCCTCGACCTTCTTCAGGCTGCCGCGCAGCTGGTCGAGCGCGCTGGCGATGCGCTCGAAAGCGCCGGCGAGCCGGCGCTCGGCCTCGGTGCGCGCCTGCGCCTCGGCAGCGCCGACGCCGGCGCGGTAGCCGCGCTGCTCGGCCTCCGCCACCGCGGCCTGGTGCTCGACGGCCGGGATCGCCGGCGTCGTCACCTTGGCGGCGGCGCTGAAATCGTCGTTGAACAGGAACTTCGCGGTCGCAGCCATCACGCCCTCAATAGACCAGCTCTTCGTCGCTGCGGTTCTTGGTGATCATGATCTCGCCCTTGGCGGCGAGGTCCTTGGCAAGGTTGACCAGCAGGCCCTGCGCCTCGTCGACGTCGCGCAGGCGCACCGGCCCGAGCGCCTGCATGTCGTCGGCGAGCATCTTGGCGGCGCGCGAGGACATGTTCTGCATGAAGAAGGCGCGCACCGTCTCGTTCGCGCCCTTGAGCGCGATGGCGAGCTTGTCCTTGTCGATGTGGCGCATCAGCGTCTGCGCCGAGCCGTTGTCGAGCTTGACGAGATCGTCGAAGGTGAACATCAGGTTCTTGATGCGCTCGGCGCTTTCCCGGTTCTGCTCCTCGAGCGCCGTCATGAAGCGTGTCTCGGTCTGGCGGTCGAAGCCGTTGAAGATTTCGGCCATCACCTCGTGGGCGTCGCGCCGGCGCGTCTGCGAGAGATTGGACATGAACTCGGTGCGCAGCGTCGCCTCGACGCGCTCGATCACCTCCTTCTGCACCGCCTCCATCTTCAGCATGCGGTTGACGACGTCGAGCGCGAAGTCCTCGGGCAGGATCGCCAGCACCCGCGCGGCGTGCTCGGGCCGCAGCTTGGAGAGCACCACCGCGACCGTCTGCGGGTATTCGTTCTTGAGGTAGTTGGCGAGCACCTGCTCCTGCACGTTCGAGAGCTTCTCCCACATGTTGCGGCCGGCGGGCCCGCGGATCTCGTCCATGATGCCGGTGACCCGCTCGGGCGGCAGGTACTGGTGCAGCAGACGCTCGGTGGCGTCGTAATTTCCCATGATGGCGCCGGTCGCCGAGAGTCGCGAGACGAACTCGAGCAGCAGGCCCTCGACCGCAGAGGCGTCGACGGTGCCGAGCGTCGACATGGTGATCGAGAGCTGGCGCAGCTCGTCGTCGTCGAGCAGGTTCCACACCTTGCCGCCGTACTGCTCGCCGAGCGCCAGCATGAAGACGGCGGCCCGCTCCGGGCCGGTCAGCGCGCGCGCCTTCTGGCCGTGGGCGGGCTGGCGGCTCGCGAGCGCGGCGACGACGCTCTCGATGTTGTCGGCGTCGGCGTTTTGTTGTTGTGCGGCCATGGGACTCTACGTCGCGATCTAGGTGGGCACTTCTTGCAGCCACTGCCGGACGATGGCGGCGGTCTCGTTCGGGTTCTTGTCGGCCAGGTCGCCGACCTTTTGCACCGACTGGGCGTGCACCTGGCCCTGCACCTGGGCGATGTCGATCATCTTGCTGGTGGCGCTCGCCTTCGCCTGCGATTTCTCGTCGGCGATCACCGGCAGGGGCGTATCCGGCAGCATGTCCACCGGCTCGGCCAGCTTCGGCTTGTCCGGCGTGATGATGCGGCGCACAAGCGGGCGCACCACCATCAGCAGCACCACCAGCGAGAGGAGGAACATCACGCCCATCTCGACGAAACGCATGACGTCGTCCTTGGAGAACTGCAGCATCGCCCAGATGCCGGTCGGCTGCTCGAGGTTCCCCATCGGCGTCTCGGCGAAGCGCAGGTTCACGACCTCGACCTGGTCGCCGCGCTTCTGGTCGTACCCGATTGCCGAGCGCACCAGCGTGGCGATGCGGTCGAGATCCTCTTTCGATCGCTCCTGGTAGACGATGTCGCCCTTGTCGTTCTTGGTGTAGTTGCCGTCGACCAGCACGGCGACCGAGACGCGGTTGACCCGGCCGCCCTCGATCACTCGCGTTTCGGTGGTGCGCGAGATGTCGTAGTTGATGGTCTCGTCGGTCTTCTTGGTGAGCTCGCGTCCCGGATTGTTCGTGCCGTTCTGGTTTCCGGGAAGCTCGTTCTGGACCGTCACCTGGCCGGCATCCGCCTGGGTGGCGGAGCTTTCCTCGCGTGTCTGCGTCGAGCGCACCACGCGGCCGTCCGGATCGAACTTGTCCGACGTCTGGGTGATGCGGTTGAAGTCGAAGTCGGCGGTGACCTCCACGCGGGCATGCCCGGGGCCGACCACCTGCGAGACGATGTCCTGGACCTGCTGGCGCAGTCGCCGCTCGAAGGCGACCTGGCGCTCGTCGGCGATCGCGCCGGTTTGGTCCTCCGCGGCGCCGTCGGCGAGCAGGCGGCCGGTCTCGTCGACGATCGAGACGCGCTCCGGCTTGAGGCCGTTGACCGCGGAGGCGACGAGGTGGCGGATTGCCTGCACCTGCGAGGCCTCGAGCCGGCCGCGCACCTTGAGCACGATCGAGGCGGACGGCGAGACCTTGTCGCGCGAGAAAAGCGGACGCTCCGGCATCACCAGGTGGACGCGTGCGGCCTGGACGCGGTCGAGCGACTGGATGGTGCGCGCAAGCTCGCCTTCGAGAGCGCGCAAGTGATTGATGTTCTGGACGAAGCTGGTGGTGCCGAGCGCCTCCGATTTGTCGAAGATCTCGTAGCCGACGCCGCCGCCCTTGGGCAGGCCGTCCTCGGCGAACTTCATGCGCAGCTTCGTCACCTTGTCCTTCGGCACCATGATGATCGAGCCGTCGTTGCGCAGCTCGTAGGTGATCGCCTGCCGGTCGAGTTCCTTGATGATTGCGGAGCTGTCCTCGATCGAGAGGTCGGTGAACAGCGGCGTCATCTCCGGCGTGCTGATGCGCAGGATGACGAACCCAAAGAACCCGATCAGCGCGGCGGTTACCGCGCCCATGGCTGCGAGCCGCGTCGGCCCGAGCGTCTTGATGAAGTCGACGACGCCGTTCACCGCGAAACCCCTGAAAAGCCCACTTGTTTCCCGCCCAGCGGGCTTTCTGCCCGACCCGGCAAGTTTTGCCGGGTGCATGGTTTCCATCTGGTTAACGGGCGCTCCGGACCCATTCAGGATCGGGCCGGGAGCATGAAGGTCCGGTTCAACGGCGGCTACGGATTAATCGCTAATCGTCGCAATGTGCCGCGCGGAAGACGGGTGATTCGCAGGGCCCACAAAAAAGAAGGTCGCCGAAACGGCGACCTTCTTAGCCCTGCCTATGGCCACACAGGATCAAGGCGCTGCCGGACAGATTGGGGGGGGGCATGGGGGGGCATCCGTCCGACTGTGAAACAAACGTCGGGCCCGCGCGCGCGTTCCGCGCCCGCTACAGTTTTTTTGATCTCTCCCCCGAGCGCCGAAGCGATGCCCGTGTCGGCGGTTACTGGCGGTACTGCTGGATGCGCGTGGTACGCAGCCCCGCGAGGCCGTGTCGGTCGATCGAGTACTGCCAGGCGAGGAATTCCTCGACCGTCAGCGTGTATCGGCTGCAGGCTTCTTCCAGCGACAAGAGACCGCCGCGCACGGCCGCAACGACCTCGGCCTTGCGACGGATCACCCAGCGCTTCGTACCCGGCGCGGGGAGGTCCGAAATCGTGAGCGGGCTACCGTCGGGCCCGATGACGTACTTCACCCTCGGGCGATGGGGCTCGGTCATGGATACTCTCACGCACTGGACAGACGAACTAACCGGGCAAATCTAGCCCTGGCGGCTTAAAATTTGCCTAAGCGGCGCCGCGAATTGGGCGATGTCGTCCGATAAGTGCGTCGGCGCGCGGCGCTGCCGCCGCGCGCCGCAACAGGCGTCAGAGTGCCAGTTCGAGCCGCCCGTCAGAGCAGCGAGCTGAGTTGGCTCGTGAGCGTGCCGAGCTGGCTGCTGATGTTGCTCAGCGAGCTCTGCAGGCTGCTGAGGCTGTTCGACGATTGGGTGACGTTGACGATCTGGTTCACAGTGTAGTTCTGGCCGCCGATATTGAGTTCCGGCGGATTCTTGCTCAGATCCACCGACTGGACCACACCCGTGACGGTGGTTGGGACCGCAACCGACTTGCCGTTGGCGTCGGTCGCCGTGATCTTGAGCGTGTAGTTGCCCGCCGGTTGCTGCTGCCCGCTGTTGTTCTGCCCGTTCCAGGTGAACTGTTGGCTGCCGGGCTGCACGGTTCCGGACTGGGTGAACACGGTCGCGCCGGCCGAATTGGTGACCGTGAAGGTCGCGGTGGCGGGGCTGGTCGGATTGTAGGTCCACTGCGCCTTGCCGCCGGTCGCGAGCGCCGCGGTCGAGCCGTTGACCGTGACGGTCTGGCCGACGAAGCCGAGCGCCTGGCTGTCCTGCGCGGTCTGCTGCAGCGTCACCAGCGTCTGCAGGTTGGTGTTCATGTTGATCTGCTGCTCGACGCTCGCGAACTCGACCAGCTGCTGGGTGAACTGGTTGGTGTCCATCGGCGAGAGCGGATCCTGGTTCTGCAGCTGCGTCGTGAGCAGGCCGAGGAACTCATTGAAGTTGCCGGCGATCTGATTGTTGAGATCGAGCTGGCTGGTCGAACTGGCCGACGAATTCGACGTGTTCGACGTTTTCGTGGAACTGGTCGGCGTCGTGGACGGCGTCGTGGGAAGGAGCGACATGGCGAAGCCTCATACGCGGATGTCGAGACCGCCGGTTGCGCCGTACAGGCGGCCGTAGTTGCTTGCGGTCTGGACGGGTTGCACGTCATCGGCCGGCAGCGCGATGCGCGCGGTGCGCGTCGCGCCGCCGTTCTGGAAATTCTGTTGCTGTTGCTGGCTTTGCGCGTTCGCGCCCTGGTCGCGCAGCGAGAACTGCAGGGCGTCGCTGCCGGTCTTGAGGCCGGCGTCCTGCAGCGCGCGCTGCAGCTGCGGGGCGTCGCGGCGCAGCATATCGAGCGTCGAGGAACGGTCGACGACGAGATGCGACGTGACGTTGCCCTGCTTATCGACATTGAGCTGCACGTCGATGCGGCCGAGGTCGGGCGGATCGAGCCGGATCTCGAATCGGTTCGTTCCGGCCTTGGCCTGCGCCGCGATCTCGACCGGCACGGCCGCGAGCGGGATCGCGGCCGCCGTCGCGGCCGTGTTGGGGTTGGCCGCCGCCGCGCTGGCGACCGGGGCGCCGTTGGCGGCGCCGCCGGCCGCGGTTGCGAGCGGCTGCATCGCCGCCGCGGCGGCCTGCCCGTTGGCGGACGCCGTTGGGCCGGACTGCGCCGGCATGGCGGCGGCGAAGGTCATCGGCTGGTTCGCCTGGTTGTCGGCGGGGCCATCGGTGTGGCCGCCGCCGCTCGGCACGCTGACGTTGGGATCGGTGCTGCCGGAATGCGCGGACCCGTGCGGACCGGACGCGGCTTGTGTCGCCGCACTGGCCGCGGCAGTCTGGATACCGGCCGCGAGCTGAGCCTGTGTCGTATCAGCGGCACTTCCGGTCGCGCCCTGCGTCGACGCGGTTGCGTCGCCGGCGGCCGTCGCGGCATTCTGCGCCGGCGGGGCGGTGGGCGTGGTCGCGGTTTTCTGCCCCGCCGCAACCTGGGCGCCGGCGGTCGCGGCCGCGCCGAGCGCCGCAATGGCATCGGTGGTCGTGGCGTTGGCGCCGGCAGTGCCGCTGCTGTCAGTCGTTGCGACGACGGGGGTCACCGGCGCAACGACGGTCGCGATCGCGTTGACCGACAGCGCGGCCGCGGCCGCCGCATCGCTACTGGGCTTATCGCCGGGCTTGGCACTGGGATCTGGTGTGGTCGTCGGCGTCGTGGTCGTCGAGCCCGCCGCAGTCGGCGTGGTCTTGCCGGTCAGTGCCGCGGCGATCTGGGCCTCCAGCGCCGCGAGGATTGGGTCGACGGTTCCGGTCGTATCGGTGGCGTCGGCCGATGTGCCCGGTGTCGTGGAGGCGCTGTCGGACGAGCCGGTCGAGGCATTCGTCGACGTCCCGGATTGCGTGTTGGTGCTCGTGCTGCCGTTCGTCGCCGAGGCGGGCGTCGAGGAGCTCGATGAGGCGGGTGGTGTGGAAGGCGCCGACGGCGCCGATGGCGCCGACGGAGCGCTCGATGCGTTGGACACGTTCGTCGGGGCGGGTGCTTGCGCCGGGGCCTGCGGTGGCGGTGCCGGCGGGGGCGGGCTCGGCGGCGCGGCCGCGTCCATCAGCTCGGAAAACGGGGTCTGGGGCACGTTGCTCGGCACCGAAAGTGTCGGGGGCGAGAAACTCGGCGAGGGGCTCGGCGGTGGCGGCGGAGCGGGCGACGCAACGGCAGACACGAAGGTTACCTCAAATCAAAGAACTGACGCCGATCAGCCTGCAATCGCCGGGCCACCATGCCATCAATGAAAAGCGGTTTTCCTTCAATAGCTTGGCGAAGGGCGCCAGCGGTATCGCGGCGCCCGGCGGCAAGGCCTTCCGATCACCCGGCAAGAAGTGCCGGGACGCGTCCGGCGGCTCCCGGACCGGCGGCTCCCGGACATTGCGCCGGCGCCGCCGCTTCCTATAGTAAGAACAATCAAAACCCGTCGATCAGCGGTCGCCGCCGGCCGGCGGCCGTGCGAACGATCATTCGGCCCGAACGGCCCAGGGAGTGTGCGGCTTGCCGGGCCGCTGTCGCCGATGCGGAACAGTCTCGATCTCACCGGTGCGCCGCAGGAGACCCGCGTCGTCGTCGCCATGTCGGGCGGCGTCGATTCGTCCGTGACGGCTGCGCTGCTCAAGGCCGAGGGCTACGACGTGGTCGGCGTCACGTTGCAGCTCTACGACCACGGCGAGGCGATGCATCGCAAGGGCGCCTGTTGCGCCGGCCGCGACATCCATGATGCCCGCCGCGTCGCCGCCGATATCGGCATTCCGCACTACGTGCTCGACTATGAGAGCCGCTTCAAGGAGGCGGTGATCGATCGCTTCGCCGAGAGCTACGCGGCGGGCGAGACGCCGGTGCCGTGCGTCGAATGCAACCAATCGATCAAGTTTCACGACCTGCTGGCGACCGCGCGCGACCTCGGCGCGCAGGCGCTCGCGACCGGCCACTATGTCGCGTCGCGCCGGCTGCCGAGCGGCGAGCGCGCGCTCTTCCGCGCCCGCGAGCCGGAGCGCGACCAGAGCTACTTCTTGTTCGCGACCACGCGCGAGCAGCTCGACTTCGTGCGTTTCCCGCTCGGCGACATGAGCAAGGCGCAGACGCGCGAGCTCGCGCGCCGCTTCGGCCTATCGGTCGCCGACAAGCACGACAGCCAGGACATCTGCTTCGTGCCGGCCGGCCGCTACACCGACGTGATCGAGCGCCTCAAGCCGGGCGCGGCTGTGCCGGGCGACATCGTCGATCTGACCGGCCGCGCGCTCGGCCGCCATCGTGGCATCGTGCATTTCACCGTCGGCCAGCGCCGCGGCCTCGGCATTGCGGCCGGCGCGCCGCTCTACGTCGTGCGGCTCGACGCCGAACGCAACCGCGTCGTGGTCGGCCCGCGCGAGGCGTTGCGCACCATGCGCATGCGGCTGCGCGACGTGAACTGGCTCGGCGACGGCGAGATCGCGCAGGAATGCCCGGTGATGCGCCGCGAGGTCTTCGTCAAGGTGCGCTCGACTCGCCCGCCGCAGCCGGCTTGGCTCGGCATGACCGGCGACGGGGTCGAGATCGAGCTGATCGACGGCGAAGAAGGCGTCGCGCCCGGCCAGGCCTGCGTGTTCTACGATGCGCGCGACGGCCAGGCGCGCGTGCTCGGCGGCGGCTTCATCAAGAGCGTGGCCGCGCCGGTCGACGCGATGGCGGCGCGCGGCGCGCAACGAACCGCGGCGGCGGTGCGGAGTTAGTGTCTCGAGTAAGCTGGTTGTAGCGTCGATTGCGAGCGGGGCGACCATGACCGTCATTTCCGACCTCGACAAGGGGACGATCGAGAAGGCCTATGCGCGCTGGGCGCCGGTCTACGACATCGTGTTCGGCGCGGTGTTCGACCGCGGCCGTCAGGCCGCCATCCAGGCGGCCGAGCGCATCGGCGGCCGCATCCTCGAGGTCGGCGTCGGCACCGGCATCTCGCTGCCGCATTACCGGCGCGACGTGCGCCTGACCGGCGTCGACATCTCGGTGCCGATGCTCAAGAAGGCGCATGAGCGCGTGGCCGCGCATCGGCTCGGCAATGTCGAGGCGCTCGCCGTGATGGATGCAGCCTGTCTCGGACTCGCCGACGCGAGCTTCGACGTCGTCGTCGCCCAGTACGTCATCACCGCGGTGCCGCATCCGGAGGCGACGCTGGACGAGTTCGCGCGCGTCCTCAAACCGGGCGGCGAGATCGTGCTGATCAACCACATCGGCGCCGAGACCGGCCTGCGCCGTGCGTTCGAGCAGGGCTTTGCGCCGGTCGCCCGCCAACTCGGCTGGCGCCCCGAATTCCCGTGGCGGCGGCTCACCGGCTGGCTCGACCGCGCGCCCGGCATGCGCCTGATCGAGCGCCGGCCGATGCCGCCGCTCGGGCATTTTTCGCTGATCCGCTTCGGCAAGGATGCGCTCGCCGCCGCGGCGTGAGCTGCTCACCTATCTAACTGCTCGTTTCGACCGCGCTTCCGAGCGCCTGGATCATCGGCAGGATTCGATAGTCGAAACCCAATCCGTCACGGTAGACGGGATCTCCGGCTCTGATCTCTTCGGGCGTTTGCCCGTCCGCAAGCGCGACCACCGCGACGCCCCAAGCGCCTTTCGGATCGTTCACCGGACCGTAGAACAGGACGAGCTTCTCGCCGTTCAAGCGGCTCCAATACTCGGCGTGCCGTCCCATGACGGCGCGCTCGGTGTCCGTCATGTCGGTCGCGAAGGTGGCGCGCGGCGGAATGAGCTGAAGAAGATAATAATGCATGCCTGTCCCGTCCCTTCAATCTGTGCTCCGCCGACCGGCGCCGCGAAGGAGCGCACATTGAAGTTGGGCGGTGCTGCAAATTCGATACTATTCCGCGAACCGACGCCAACGCATCAACGCACCATTCGGTAAGTGGTGTCGGCTTCCATAACCGCGCGATATGACTTGGCAATTTCGATCCGGGTAGAGCCCACAGGGGGCCCACCCGGCGGGCAAAAAAATCTGTCCGCCGCTGGCGTCGTGGAACGTCGAAGGATCGCAGCGTGAAGAGCACGCATGCCCAGACCAACGGAGAACCACCATGCAACTCCATGCGGAGACGATCCTCCCGGCCGCGCCCCGGCGTGTACACGACGAGCTGGCTGACCGCGGGCCGACTGACAGCGCCTCTGTCGTCGTGACCACGGACATCGACCCGATTCTCGGCGGCGCGATCCTCGGCGTCGCGCAACGCGACATGCTCGAGCCGCTCGGCGGTGATATCGAGGTGCGTGATATCGAGCTGGTGCCGGGGGAGCGCGTCGTTCAGACTTGGCGCATCTCCGACTGGGAATCGGGCGTCTATTCGCTGGTGCGGATGACGCTGATGCGCGACGGCGAGGGGACCAGGATGATCCTCGATCGGGTCGGTCCGCTCAAGAAATTCCTCGCCGCATGAGCCGGCGCGCCAAACGGCTGTCCGCGGCGGCGTCCCTCGATCGTCGTTATGGCAGCCCTTCGAACCTGAACGGAGATTTGTATCATGACCAGCACGGAGACGATCACGATCACAAGCCCTGCGACTTCCTCGGGGACTTGGGTTCACCAGGAGCACGATTTCAAGGCATCCCCCGACCGCGTCTATGAGGCGCTGATGGACCAGCGGCAGTTTGCGGCCTTCAGCGGCGCATCCGCCGAGATCGATCGCACACCGGGCGGCGCCTTCAGTCTCATCCGCGGCCGCGTGACGGGCCGCAATGTCGAGCTCGTGGCGAACAAGCGCATCGTCCAGGCTTGGCGCGTGGTCCCATGGGCCGAGGGCATCTACTCGATCGTCCGCTTCGAGCTCCTCCCGACGCACGCCGGGACGCGCCTGGTGCTGGACCACTCCGGTTTCCCGCCGGAGGACGTCGATTCTCGACATGGCGGCTGGCGGCGGGTCTATTTCGATCCCCTACGGGCTCATCTGGAAGCAGGAGCCGGCCCGTCTGCCACGCCGACCGAGGGAGCGGGACGATGAACGACTACCTCTTGCTGTTCCGCGGCCGCAATGCGTCGCAGTCGCCTGAACAGATGCAGCGCGCGCTGGAGCGCTGGCAGGCTTGGTTTGCTGATCTCCGCGCCACCGGCCGCCTCAAGGACCGTGGACATCCGCTGGAGGACGGCCGCAAGATCGTCGGCGGCAAGCAGCGCGTGGTCACGGACGGTCCCTTCATCGAGGTCAAGGATCTCGTGAACGGCTACATCGTGATCGAGGCTGACGACATCGATGCGGCCACCGAGCTTGCGAAAGGCTGCCCGACACTCGATGCCGGAGGTTCGGTGGAGGTGCGCCCGGTTCGACCGCACGGGACCCGAGATGGCGCTTGACGACCATCTGTTTCGGCACGAGGCCGGCCGCATGGTCTCGGCGCTGACGCGCATCTTCGGGGTCCACAACCTCGCCCTTGCCGAAGACGTGGTGCAGGACGCGTTCTGTCGGGCGCTCGAAGTGTGGAAGGTTCGCGGAATACCGGACAATCCCGGTGCCTGGCTGATGGCAACGGCGAAAAACCGCGCGCTCGACGTCCTGCGGCGGCAGCGCACGGTACGCACCTTCGCGCCCGAGCTCGAGTGGATGCTGCAGAACGATGCTGCGCTCGCCCCGATCGTCGACGAGCTGTTCTCGCCCAATGCGATCAACGACGACCAGCTGCGCATGATGTTCTCCTGCTGCCACCCGCGGCTGGCGGAGGAGGTGCAGGTGGCGCTGATCCTCAACATTCTGTGCGGCTTCAGCGTGGACGAGATCGCGAGCGCCTTCGTGAGCTCGCACGCGGCCATCGAGAAGCGGATCACGCGCGGCAAGAAGACGTTGGCCGCCTCGAAGCGACTGTTCGAGGTGGCTGCGCCGGGCGATGTCTCGGCGCGGCTTCCCGCCGTGCAGCGCGCGCTCTATCTCCTGTTCAACGAGGGCTATCATGGGGCTTCCGCCGAGACGGCCGTTCGCGGCGAGCTCTGCCGCGAGGCGCTTCGGCTGGTCGCGATCGTGCTCCAGCACCCGCACGGTGCGACGCCGACCACCTACGCGCTGGCGGCTCTGATGTGCCTGCACGCTGCCCGCCTGACGGCGCGGGTCGATGCATCGGGGCAACTGAGCGCCTTGTTCGACCAGGACCGGGCGCAATGGGACCATTCGCTGATTGCCGAAGGCGCACGTCTCATGGAGCAGTCGGCGACCGGCGGCGAGCTCAGCGAATATCATCTCGAGTCGGCGATCGCCCTGATGCACGTCAGCGCAGCCGGCGGCAAGGACACGGATTGGGGCGCGATCATCGCGCTCTACGATGAGTTGATGGCGCTGCGGCCCTCCCCCGTTGTGGCGCTGAACCGCGCCATCGCGATCGCCCAGCGCGAGGGGCCCGACCGCGGGCTCGCAGAGATCGACAAGATCGCCGATCGCAAGCGGCTCGACGCCTACCCGTTCTACCCGGCGGCGCTCGGCGAGCTCGAGCTGCGGCGCGGCAACGGCCCGATTGCGCGCGAGCATTTCCGCGCCGCCCAGCGCCTCGCGCGCAACCCCATGGAGCGCGAATTCTTCGCGCGCCGCATCGACGCCTGTCGACAGGGCTGAGCAACCTCGTCGGGTTCCCAACGATCGAATGCGCGTGGCGCCTTGCGCCGCACGTGCGCGGCACCGCGGCCGCCGCCTGACCCGAGTTCGGGCCGAGGTCAGCTTGCAAAAGATTGTCCGCGTCGGCGGCGCCCGAACGTCGAGGCGTCGCAACCGAAGCTCGGCCCGTGGTCGAGCTCGCACAGATGGAGCCAATGATGAAACGCCCATACGCTGTGACGAACAGGACAATCGGACGGACGCTCGCAGCCCTCGCGCTGACGCTGTTTGCCGCCGGAGCACGCGCGCCGGCCCAGTCGGCCTCGGAACCACGGCAGCCGCCGCTGATGGATCGCGACACCGAGATTGCGCTTGCGCTCAGCGCCTGCCCCGCGGCCCTCGCCGAAAAGGCCGGCGTCTATGTTCTCGGCCCCGCGGGTTACGTGAGGGTTCGCGAGAGCGCGAACGGCTTCACGGCAATCGTCCAGCATTCGCTCCCCGACGCGCAGGAGCCGCAGTGCATGGACCAGGAAGGCGCGCAGACCTTCCTGCAGCGAATCCTCAAGGTGGCCGAGCTGCGCGCCAAAGGTCTTGCCCCCGACGCCATCCAGCGCGAGATCGCGGCCGCGCTGGCCAGGGGCGAGCTGCGCCCGCCGAGCCGGCCGGGCATCGACTACATGCTGTCGACCCAGAACCGCCCGCCCAACGCAAAGCGCATTCCCACGCCCTTTCCGCCGCACGTCATGTTCTACGCGCCTTACCTGACCAATGCCGACATCGGCGTCGACAAGAACAAGCTCGGCATCGACGGCAATCCGATGGGACCCGCATTTGTCGCCGGCGAGGGGTCCCCCTTCGCGCTGATCATCGTGCCGGTCGGCGATCACGCCGGCATGGTCCACGCCATGCCGGACCTCGATGCGCCGGCGAGGCCACGGGAAGGCGGTGAAAAAACGGGGCGGTGATGGAGTACTGGTTGTTGCAGTGGCGCGGAGTCTGACTCCGACGAGAGCGGGTTCCACGCAATGGCGCGACATTCCGTACGCGCGATGTCGTGAACCCGCGACGCCCTGCGCGGCACCAATGAGCGACAGCCCAACACTTCCACGATGGAGGTCGAGGCATGTTGTTCTCCTCATGGTCGCGCGCGTCGATCGGGACAGCTGCGCTTATGGCCTCCGCCATTGCATCGATTCTGGGCGGAGGTCTGCGATCCCCTGCGGTGCTGGCCGGGCCTGCGCGCGGGCTCATCCCGAACAAGCTGCCGCCCCTTGACGAACCGGAGGTGCTGCCATGAAAGCCACTTTCTTCGGGACGATCATGCTCGCCACGATGATGTCGTCGGCATGGGCGCAAGTGCACGTGGTTTGCACGCATGCCCAGATCGCCCAATGCGATCCGCGCTGCCCAGCCCTCCCGCTGTCGTGTGTGCGGGCCGGTCCGATCCGCCCCGTGCCGCTGCCATTCTGGCCCCCCATGCACGGGCATTCGGCGCCGGGTCCGCATGGCGGATTCGGGATCAAGTAGGCACGGACCGCCGCCGCGTCGGCGCCCAATTCGGTCCGAACCCCGAGGCCGGCCCCTGAAATCGTTGCGGTTTCCGGAATCGTTCGACCAAACGGCTACACGATGCGCGGCTGGCAGATCGCCCCCCGGCCTGATGGCCGCCAACTTGACTTGGGTTTCCGCGGCTCTCTATAACGCCGGGTCCTCAGGACAAATCGGCGGTTGGCGGAGTAGCTCAGTTGGTCAGAGCAGCGGAATCATAATCCGTGTGTCGGGGGTTCAAATCCCTCCTCCGCTACCAAAAACTGCCTGAATCGATCGACCAAATCCCCCATAGTCGGATAGCGAACCTCGTCCGCGCCGCCGCGTTGTCTCGGCGCGGAGGAGGCAACATGAATGAGTGGTTCGACATCGCCCGCGACGCCGGGCGGCTCGCGATCGAGGCGCACGGTGTCGTCGGGCTGCGGCTTGCGCGTCTCGCCCGCGGGGGCAAGCGCGGCCGCGCCGAGAGCCGGCGCATGGTGACCGAGAAAGCCCAGGCGCTGGTCGAGGCGAATGTCGCTGCCGCGCGGGCGCTGCTCTCGGGCGATGGGGCATCTGCGATCGCGCACGAGACGATCGGCATCTATCGTCGGCGCGTACGCGGCAATCGGCGCAGGCTCACGCCGCGTTGGTGGTGTTGGTGGTGAGAATTCGCCGAAGCCATCTGCTGCGCGCCGGGGGAATCAACGGACCTGCAACGGTTTTCTGAAATTGCAGAGACGATCTGTAAAGGCTCATCGCGGAGGTCGGTCGCTCGACGGCGCGGCGCGCCGGCATTTTCGAATGGGTCGCAACCAATGGAATGGAAAGCCGCGCACGACCCCGCCGCAGACCCAGTGCCTATTGTGCGCTCGACAACAATGGCGGCACCGGTTGCCATACGATAACGGGCAGGCCTGCGGAGAGCGCCGCGGATCGCAGCTACGCCTTGATCGGGATCCAGATTTCAAATCCACCGAGGCCGGTGCTTCCGTCGAAGGCCTCGCCGTAGCGCTCGAAATTCGGCGCGTCGGCGACCTCGTGCCCCGATTCCGGCAGCCATTTGTTCCAGATTGTCGCGACCGTGCGGCGGACGGCCGACACGTGGTCCGCATGGGTGAACACCGCGTATTTTTGCGCCGGGATGCGCACGCGGGCGAATTCCTGCGGCAGGTCCGAGAAGCTCGATACCTCGACGCCCGCGACGTAGTCGAAGTTGCCCTCGTCATCGCCGTTGCAGCAGACCCCGTAGGCCGTCGCGCCGACCTGGCCGGTGATATGGCCGATATGCGGCACGAAGCGCTGCCACTGGGCCGGAATGGCCTTGCTGGTCTCGCAGACGTAGCGCTCGGCGAGCCCCGCGATCAGAAAGGCACCGTGGCTCACGAAGCGAGTCGGTTCGAGGTCGGGGAGAAGCGTCTGGTCCATCATGATCGGCTCCACAAGCGCGATGTTGTCGAGGTGACGTTGCGCGCGCACCGCTTCGGGCGGCTGCCCGAACTGGTCGCGAAACGCCCGGGTGAATGCCTCGTGGGAGCCGTAACCCGCGTCGAGCGCGACCGACAGGATGTCGGGCGCGCCGTCGCGCAGCGCCTTGGCGGCCTCGCTCAGCCGGCGGGCGCGCACGTAGCGCATCACCGACAGTCCCGTCGCCTCGCCGAACGCGCGCGTCACGTGGTAGCGCGACACGCCCGCCGCCGCGGCGATCTCGCCGAGGGAGATGTCGTCGGCGAAATGGCTTTCGATGTACCAGAGCGCCTTTCCGACCGGGCTCATTCTCTCGGCTCTCACGTTGGCAGGGCTCCATAGGCCGATCCGCCGGCGCGCATTTGATCGCTGTTGCGGTCGCCGCAACTGCCGCCAGGCGCCGTCACGCCGCGGCGAGAGAGATGACCTCTCGTTGCTCGAGCCAGCATTCCTCGAGGTTGGCGCCGGGGCCGGCGCGGTCGAGCACGATGAAGCGGTGGTCGTCCGCGGTGACCAGCAGCGGATGGTGCCAGACGTTGCGGGCGTAGTTCACGCCCTGGCGGCCGGTGGCGCCGAAGGCGCGGTAGCTCGCCGGCTCGCGCGGGTCGGCGCAGACGACCACGAGCCACGGCGCATCCTGCAGCGGATGGAACAGCTGGCTCCCGAGCGGATGGCGCTCCATCAGCCTGATCGCGATCGGACGCGGCCGCGCCTTGGCAATGAACAGCGAGACGTTGACGCCGCCACCCTCGGCCGCGATGTCGATCCGGGCGAGCCCGTTGACCCGCTCCGCGAAGCCTTGGTTGATGCCGACGCGCGTGGCGCCGTCGAGCGCGACGACCTCGCCGAAAGGCGCGAAGGCGGCCTTGGTCAGCGGCGCGATCGGGATCGTGCGCATCGGTCCCGCGTGACCGCCCCTCAGTGCGCCGCGCGCGCGACGATGCGCGCCACCGCCCTCGCGGCCGCCTCGATGCCGGCCGCATCGACGTCGAGATGCGTCACCGCGCGCAGCGAGGTCTTGTCGTACGGGCCGATCAAAATTCCCTCCTTGGCAAGCTCGCGCGCGAGATCAGCCGCGCCGATGCCGGCCGCGCCGACGTCGAAGAACACGATGTTGGTCTGTGGCTCGAGCACGGTCACGCCGGGAATGACCCTGAGCCGGTCGGCGAGCAGGCGGGCATTGTCGTGGTCGACGCGCAGGCGCTCGATATTGTGGTCGAGCGCGTAGAGGCCGGCGGCCGCGATCACGCCGGCCTGGCGCATGGCGCCGCCGAGCCGGAATTTCCATTGCCGCGCCGCGGCGATGAAATCGTCGTCGCCGACCAGCACGGCGCCGACCGGGCAGCCGAGCCCTTTCGACAGGTCGAGCCACAGGCTGTCGACGAGCTCGCCGTATTGCGCGGCGGCGACGTTCGTCGCCACCACGGCGTTCATCACCCGCGCGCCGTCCATGTGCACCGCGAGGCCCGCCGCGCGGGCCGCGGCGACGACGTCGGTGAGCGCGTCGAGCGACCAGATCGAGCCGCCGCCACGGTTGACGGTCTGCTCGACGTGGACGAGGCGCGATTTCGGCGCATTGATCTTGTTCGGACGCAGCGCCGCCGTGACCTGCGCACCGGTGAAGACGCCGCGCTCCGACGGCAGCGCGCGAATGAGCGCGCCCGAGAGGCCGGCGCCGCCCGATTCCGACGACATCAGGTGGGAGACGTCGGCCGCGAGGATCTCGTCGCCGTAGCGGCAATGCACCATCACGGCGATGAGATTGCACATGGTGCCCGACGGCACGAAGATCCCGCGCGACTTCCCGAGCAGGGCGGCGATGCGTTCACATAGCGCGTTGACGCTCGGATCCTCGTTCGACTGCTCGTCGCCGACCTTGGCCGCGGCCATCGCGGCCCGCATGCCTTCGCTCGGCCTGGTTTTCGTATCGCTGCGCAATTCGATGATCTCGTTTGGCATCACGTGTGCTCGTAGTGGGCAAAGGCGCGTGCTCCCGCTTCTCCGTTTGGGCAAAGCTTGTCCCCGCGAGGCGGGATCGCCCGCGCCTTTGCCCACGCGAAGAAGCCGGAGCAGGCGATTTTGCCCACCCTACGCCGCTACATGCAAGACGTCGAATATCACGCCCCCGATCGGTCGCCTGCCCACCCCATCACCTTGTCGAGGGTGATCGGCAATTCGCGCACCCGCCGGCCGGTCGCATGAAACACCGCGTTGGCGATCGCCGCCGCGGTGCCGACGATGCCGATCTCGGCGAGCCCTTTGACGCCCAGCGGGTTCACGGCCTCGTCCTTCTCCTCGACGAAAATCACGTCGATCGCGTGCACGTCGGCATTCACCGGGACGTGGTATTCGGCGAGATTGTGGTTCATCGGCCGGCCGAGCGCGTGATCGACGTAGGTCTCTTCCTGCAGCGCCATGCCGATGCCGCCGACCACGGCGCCGGAGATCTGGCTCGCCGCGGTCTTCGGATTGACGATGCGGCCGGCCGCGACCGCATTCACCACGCGGGTGACGCGAACGACGCCGAGCTCCTCGTCGATCCGCACCTCGGCGAACACCGCCGTGTGGGCGAAGCTCGCGAATTTCTCCTCCTCGTCGGGCTTCGAGGTCGCCTCCTGGGTGATGCGCTCGACGTCGCCGGAGCGCATCGCGTCGGCGAGCGAGACGGCGCGCGCCGGATCGGCATGCGCGCGGATTTGCCCGTCGCTGAACGACACATCGCGCAGCCCGAGGTCGGCGAGCGGCGAGCCGTCCATCTCCTGTGCGAGGCGGAAGAGCTCGCGTTGCACCCCAAGGCACGCATCGCGGACGGCGCAGCCGAGCGAGGCCGTGGTCCACGAGCCGCCTTCGACTGGCGCCGGCGGCAGCGAGGAATCGCCGAGCTTGGCCACCACGTTGTAGATCGGCACGCCGAGCATCTCGGCCGCGATCTGGCTCATCATCGTGTAGGTGCCGGGGCCGATGTCCGCGAACGCGCTGGCGACCTCGAGGTCGCCGTTGCGGCCGAGCACCACGCGCGCCGATGCCTCCATCCGCATCGCCTCCCAGATGCCGGTGGCGAGCCCGAAGCCGACGAGCTCGTTGCCCTCCCGCATCGAGCGCGGCGCGGAATTGCGCCGGCTCCAGCCGAACCTTTCCGCCCCCTGGCGGTAGCATTCGCGCAGCTCCTTGCTCGAGTAGGGCTTGCCGGAACTCTGGTCGACGTCGGAATAGTTCTCGAGGCGCAGCTCGAGCGGGTCCATGCCGAGCTCGTGCGCGAGCTCGTCGACCGCGCATTCGATCGCGTACATGCCCTCGGCGCCGCCCGGCGCGCGCATGTCGCATGGCGTATTCAAGTCGAGCTTGACGAGCTTCTGGACGACCTCACTGTTGGCGCAGCGATAGAGCTGGTTCGACCAGTCGACCAGGTTGCGCTGGAAGTCCTCGAAACGCGATGTCATGCCGATCGCCTCGTGGCGGAAGGAGACGAGGCCACCGTCGCGCTCGGCGCCGAGCGCGAGCTTCTGCACGTTGGCGGGACGATAGCCGAGCGTGAACATCTGCTGGCGCGTGAGCGCGACGCGCACCGGGCGCTTGAGCGCGCGCGCCGCCATCGCGGCGAGGGGAAGCTGATATTGCGGCCGCAGGCCGGAGCCGAACGCGCCGCCGACGAAGGGCGAGATCACCCGCACTTTCTCGCGCGGCAGCTCGAGCACGCCGGCGAGGTAGTTGCGGTTGTTGACCGAGCCTTGCGTCTTGTCGAACACGGTGATCCGGTCGTCGCCTTCCCATATGGCGGTCGAGCCGAACATCTCCATCGGATTGTGGTGCTCGATCGCCATCCGGTATTCGCATTCGACCCGCACCGGGGCCTGCGCGAAGGCGGCCTGGGCATCGCCGCGCGGCTCGATCTCGTGCGCCTTGTTGGGGGTGGCGTCCGCGAGCTGCGACGAGAGGTCGGTGACGTGCTCCTTCTGCACATACTCGATGCGCACGAAGGCGGCGGCGAACCGTGCGATCTCCGGCTCCTCGGCGACCACCAGCGCGACCGGCTGGCCGCTGAAGCGGATCTCGTCGTCATAGAGCGGACGGAACGGCGAGCCGGGCGGGGCCACGTCATCATGGTAGTTGTCGTCGGCTGCGGCGAGGCGCGGGCGATGCTCGTGGGTGAACACGTCGACCACGCCCTCGACCGCGAGCGCATCGCGCACGTCGATGCGCCGGATACGTCCTTTGGCGATGGGCGAACCGATCACGAAACCGTGCAACAGGCCGGCGATGCGGGGCTCGGCGGCGTATTTGGCGGTGCCGGTCACCTTCATGCGGCCGTCGACGCGCGAGACCGGCACGCCGATATAGCTCGTGCTCGAGGCGCTCTGCATGCTCGTCAGGGGGCGGGCCATGATCACCTCAACGTCTGCCTCACGCGATCCGCTTGTCGCTCTGCGATTGCGGCGTCCCGCGCGCGGCCTGGCCGAGCGCGCGCACGATGGCGCGGTGCGCCAGCGGAATCTTGAAGTCGTTGCCGCCGAAGCCGCGCGCCCCGCGCAGCAACGTCGCGGCGGCGCGGGTGAAATTCTCCGCCGTCGCCGGCTTGCCCTCGAGGGCATCTTCGGCATCGCGGTCGCGCCATGGCTTGTGGGCGACGCCGCCGAGCGCGAGCCGCGCCTCCTTGATGGTATCGCCGGCCATCTCGAGCGCGACCGCGACCGAGACCAGCGCGAACGCATAGGAGAGGCGGTCGCGGATCTTCAAATAGCTGTAGTTCGCCGCAAACCCTTTCGCCGGCAGCTCCACCGCCGTGATGATCTCGTTCGGGTGCAGGGTGGTGTCGCGCTCGGGCTCGTTGCCAGGCAGGCGATGGAAGGATGCGAACGCGATGGTGCGTTCACCGGAGGAGTCGGAGACGCGCACGCGCGCATCGAGCGCCGCGAGCGCGACGCACATGTCGGACGGGTGCGTCGCGATGCAATGCTCGCTGGTGCCGAGGATGGCGTGGATGCGATTGACCCCGCCCATCGCGGCGCAGCCGGAGCCGGGCTCCCGCTTGTTGCACGGCGTCGCCACGTCATAGAAATAGTAGCAGCGCGTGCGCTGCATCAGGTTGCCGCCGGTCGATGCCATGTTGCGCAGCTGCGCCGAGGCGCCGGCGAGCAGCGCGCTCGCGAGCAGCGGATAGCGCTTCTCGACCTCGGGGTGATAGGCGAGATCGGAGTTGGGGACGAGGGCGCCGATGCGCAGGCCGCCGTCGCTCGTGGTCTCGACATCGGTCAGCGGCAGGCGCGAGATGTCGATCAGCCGCGTCGGCCGCGCCACCTCCTCCTTCATGAGGTCGATCAGGTTGGTGCCGCCGGCGATGAAACGCGCGCCCGGGTCGGCCGCGATCTGGCGCACCGCGTCGGCAACGTCGGTGGCGCGCGAATACGCAAAGCCGATCATCGTCCTGCCTCGCCGTTTGTCTCGCTGGCTGCCGTGCCGCCGCGCGCGAGCACGGATTCGATCGCCGCCAGGATGTTGGGATAGGCGCCGCAGCGGCATATGTTGCCGCTCATCAGCTCGCGGATCTCATCCGCCGTTGCGGCGCGGCCCTCCGCGATCAGGCCGGCGGCCGAGCAGATCTGGCCGGGTGTGCAGTAGCCACACTGGAACGCGTCGTGCTCGATGAAGGCCTGCTGCAACGCGTGCAGCGTCGATCCCTGGGCAAGGCCCTCGATGGTGGTGATAGCGGCGCCGTCCTTCATCACGGCGAGCGCGAGGCACGAATTGATGCGCCGGCCATCGGCCAGCACCGTGCAGGCGCCGCACTGACCGTGATCGCACCCCTTCTTGGTGCCGGTGAGGTCGAGATGATCGCGTAGCGCGTCGAGCAGGGTGGTCCAGGGCGCGAGCTCGAGCTGGTGGTCGACGCCGTTGACGCGCAGCGTGATCGCGATCTTCGCCGGCGTCGGGAATTTTTCCGCGTGGCGGGCGGCGGTCTTCTGAGCCATCCGATACTCCATTCATTGCTCGCCGGCGTGTCGCGCGCAAATGCGCCACAAATCCGGACCAACGCCGGGCTCTTGCCGGGTCTCGTTCACGACCTACGAAGTTACCGGCTTGTCCGTGCAGATGTGGCCGCAGATGCACCCCTCGCGCGGCCCTCGCCCGATGGGCAACCGCGCATTCCTGCCGCCGGTTCCGCGGCAGGAAAAATTTTGTACGAAAAATTTTGTGTGCGGCAGGTGACGGGCTACAACGAGGAACGGGCGCATTCAACGAACGTCATTCCGATATGGCCAAGGCCGTCGAAACCGCCATCGAGGCGCTCAGAAGCTTGCCGGAGCGCGATCAAGAGCGTATGGGCCGGCAACTGCTGTCGCATATCGAGAAGCTGCTGGCGTTGCGTCTGGAAGTCGACAAAGGCAGCCGCGCGCTCGATGAAGCGGCGGGTGATGTGCTCGACGTCGAGGAATTCCTGAGCCGACAGAACGAACGCCATCAGAACGAGCGTCATCAGAACGAACGTCATCAAAACGAGCGCCATGGCCGCGGCTAGCAGGGCGCCGGTATGGTCGAGGGCCGCGCTCGCCGATCTCGCCGGGATGTGGAGCCATTATGCCAACGTCGCCGGAAGGCTGACGGCCGACAAGACCGTGCGCGACGTCGGCGCCGCCTGCCGCACGCTCGAGGCGCGCCCGTTCGCGGGCCGCGCGCGCGATGAGGTGCGTCTCGGCCTGCGCTCGATCGCGGCCGGGCCGCTCGTCCTGTTCTATCGGCTCGGCCGCGATGGTACCGAGATCCTGCGCGTGCTCGACCGGCGCAAGGATTGCGAAGAAATCTTCGGCGGGGAGGGCGAGCGGCGTTAGTGCGACTGTCCGAGCGCGCGGGCGCGCCATTGCGTCATCAGGCTCGCGAGCTCCTGATGCGAGAGCCTGTAGGTATTTGGCAAGGACGCGTTGCGTCCCATCATCCGGCGATTGGCGTTGCGGGCGGGCAGTTTCGCATCGTCGTAGCCGACGAAACGGGTCTTGCGGCCGCGCACTGAGACCTCGCGGACGGTGAAATTGCCGACCCCGCGCCAGGAGACGCGGCGCTTCACATAGAGCGAGACCTGCTCGAAACCCTGCGCGTCGAGTGTGAGACTGGCGGCCCCGGGGAGCAGCATGACGGCCGGGACGATCGCACAGAGGCCGGAGGCGATGAGGGCGAACCAAACCACGAAGATATCAGCGGCGTCGAGCGAGCCCTCTCGCAGCATCCAGCTCATAATGGCAACGAAAGCGAGACACATGACGAGCCCGCTGAAGAAGCTGGCGTAGCTCGGATACAACCTCACCGGGCCCGGGAACGACGCGAGGATCCGCGCGACGTGGGCGGTGTCTCCTGCTGATATTTCCGCGTCGGCGCCTTGGTAGGCGTCGAGATGAAGGCTTCCACCCCGTCCGGAAAGATCGCCGTTCATGGTGCCACCATTCGCGCTGATGCATCGGCGCGATGAATCCGGCCGATGCGGCTCCGATGAGCGGTACCAGGGAGGTGTAAAGTTTCGGTTTTTGCGATTGAAGGTGCAGTGGGTACCATGCCTGCGCTCCCTCTCTGCCGCTATAGCCGGCGTCGGGGGAGAGCCTCTCTCGGGGCTCTCTCGGCGAAGTAGCAAGCGGTACCCCTCACCCGAACCTTCTCCCCGTACGAACGGGGAGAGGGAGCGCAGGCGCCGTGCCAGGAACAGGCGCCGTGCCAAGACGAAGCTCACTCCGCCTTGAAGTTCATCGCCACGCCGTTGATGCAGTAGCGCTGGTGGGTCGGCGGCGGGCCGTCGGGAAAGACGTGGCCGAGATGGCTGCCGCAGCGGCTGCAGTGCACCTCGGTGCGCACCATCCCGTAGCTGTCGTCGTGCGATTCCTCGACCGCGCCGGGCTCGGGATCGTTGAAGCTCGGCCAGCCGGTGCCGCTCTCGAACTTGGTCTTCGACTTGAACAGGGTCTGGCCGCAGCCCGCGCACGTGAAGGTGCCGGCGCGCTTCTCGTAGTTGAGCGCGCAGCTGCCCGGCCGCTCGGTGGCATGGCCACGCAGCACGTCGTATTGCTCCGGCGTGAGCAGCTTGCGCCACTCCGCATCCGTGTGGGTGACGGGATATTGCTTGGTCTGCATGGCCTGCTCCGTGCGCAAAGAGAATTCAGGAGGAGTCGAGAGGATTCCCGCCCTAATATCGGTGTTGTGGCGACGTTCGCCAAGGACCCGTCGGACCCTGTCGGACCGCGTTGCGCCCGGTTGCTGCGAGGGACGGGAGCGCCCATAAAACATGCCTGTTCGAGCTCGCGCCGGGAGGGCGTCCATGGCCGATCAATCACCATCCAACCAACCATCCGTTCTCGTCGATTGCCGCGCCGGCTATCGCGTCGTCACGCTCAACCGGCCGGCGCGGCTCAATGCCCTGACCGACGACGTGTATGTCGGGCTGCGCACCGCGTTCGCGGAGGCGCAGGCCGATGCCGATTGCCGCGCCCTCATGCTGACCGGGGCTGGCCGCGGCTTTTGTGCCGGCGCGGACCTCGCCAACCGGCTGCCGGTGGACGGCCAGCCGCGCGATCTCGGCCGCTCGCTCGATACGCTGCTCAACCCGCTGATACGCCAGCTGCGTGCGCTGCCGTTTCCGACCATCGCGGCCGTCAACGGCGTCGCGGCCGGCGCCGGCGCCAATTTGGCGCTCAATTGCGACATCGTACTCGCGGCGCGCTCGGCCCGGTTCATTCAGGCCTTCGCCAAGATCGGCCTCATCCCGGACGCCGGCGGCTCCTGGCTGCTGCCGCGCCTCGTCGGCGCCGCGCGGGCGCGCGCGCTCGCGCTCACGGCCGAGCCGCTCGCGGCCGAGACCGCGCAGGCTTGGGGCCTGATCTGGAAGGTGTTCGACGACGCGCAACTCATGCCCGAGGCCGAAGCCCTGTGCGCCCAGCTGGCGGCCGGGCCGACGCTCGCGTTCGGCCTCCTCAAGCGAGCGCTCGATGCCGCCGAGACCACCGATCTCGACGCCCAGCTCGATCTCGAGCGCGACCTGCAGCGCCAAGCCGGATTTTCGCCCGATTATGCTGAAGGCGTGCGCGCCTTCATGGAGAAACGCGCGGCAAGATTTTCTGGGCGGCAAAAATAATCTGGGCGGACAGTGCGGGGATGAACTAAAATCCGGCCCGATTGTGGAGTTTCTGGCGAAACCGAAGCGCCCGCAAGGGCGTTGAGTTCCGATGGGGCGAGCCCGGTGGTGCGCGCCTATCGGATATGGCGCATGTCGTGCCCGGCGGAGATTGCCGCCGGGCGCATGCGCCATTTGCCGTTGGGATGAGGGCCCAGGATGTTGACGCGATCGATTGTTCGAGTGGTCGGTTATTGCACGCGCCATTCCTGGAGCGTGATCGTCCTCGCCGTTGTGCTCGCCCTCGGCGCCGGCGTCTACACAGTGCGCAACTACACGATCAACGCCAACATCGACGACCTGATGTCGCCGCATCTCGACTGGCGCAAGCGCGAGATCACCTACCATAACGAATTTCCCCAGAGCATGAAGCTCATCCTCGTCGTCGTCGACGCGCCGACGGCGGAGAAGACCGAGGCCGCCGCGCAGGCGCTTGCCCAGGATCTCGGCTCCCGCAACGACCTCTTCCGCTCCGTCACCGTGCAGGGCGGCGACGAGTTCTTCCGCCGCAACGGCCTGCTCTACGTGCCGACCGAGCAGCTCACCGGCATGACCGAGCGGCTGACCCGCGCCGGCCCGCTGCTCGGCGCACTCTCGAGCGACCCGAGCCTGCGCGGCCTCGTCCAGGCGCTGTCGTTCGCGTTGCTCGGCGTGCAGCAGCAGGAGATCCCGCTCGACGCCATGGCGAAGACGCTCGATCAGGCGGCGGCGCCGGTCGAGAAGATTCTCGCGAACCAGCCTGCGGAGTTCTCCTGGAAGACGATGCTGGCGGGCGGCACGACCGATCCCAAGCAGCTGCGCGCCTTCATTTCGGTGCTGCCCTATCTCAAGGCGGGCGAGCTCGAGCCCGCCGCTGCCGCCGTCGCGGCGATCCGCGCCTCGGCCGCGAAGCTCAAGCTCGCCGAGGTCGACGGCGCGACCGTGCGCGTCACCGGCCCCGCGGTGATCGCCGACGAGGAGCTCGCGAGCGCCAACGAGGGCCTCGTCCTCAACAGCATCATCACCGGGGTGATCATCATCGTGATCCTCTGGCTCGCGCTGCGCTCGGTGCGCTCGGTGATCGCGGTGTGCATCACCTTGTTCATCGGCCTCGTCGTCACGGCGGCGATCGGCCTTCTGATGTACGGCGCGCTCAACCCGATCTCGGTCGCCTTCGCGGTGCTGTTTCTCGGACTGTGCGCCGATTTCGCCATCCAGTACACGGTGCGCTATCGCGCCGAGCGCCACGCCATCCCCGACATCTACGGGGCGCTGCGCGAATCGGCCGATCGAGTCGGCGCGCCGCTGACGCTCGCGGCCCTCGCGGCGGCGGCCGGCTTCCTGTCGTTCCTGCCGACACCCTATGCGGGCCTCGCCCAGCTCGGCACCATCGCGGGCGCCGGCATGGTGGTCGCCTACGTGGCGAGCCTGACGCTGCTGCCGGCGCTGCTCGTCGCCATGCCGCCGCCGGCGGAGCCGCGCTCGCTGCGGCTGCCGGCGCTCGCCCCCGTCGACCATTGGCTCAAGCGCCATCGCTACTGGATCATCAGCATCACGGCGGCGCTGAGCCTGATCGGTCTGCCGGCGCTGCTCAAGCTGCAGTTCGACTTCGACCCGCTGCACCTGCGCAAGGCCAACGCGGAATCGATCGCCACCATCCGCGAGCTGAGCAAGGATCCATCCAACGCGGTGAACGCCGCCCAGGTGCTCGACCAGACGCCCGAGGAGGCGGACAAGCTCGCCAAGCAGCTGGCGCAGCTGCCGCAGGTGGCGCAGACCCGCACCATCGACAGCTTCGTGCCGACCGACCAGGAGCGCAAGCTCGAGCTCATTCACAAGGCCGCGGCGGCGCTGCACGCCTCGCTCGATCGTGCCGCCAAGCCGGCCCCGAGCGACGGCGAGAACGTGGCGGCGCTGCGCAACGGCGCGACCCAGCTGCGGCAGACGGCCGGCGACACCAAGGGCCCGGGCGCCGACGCCGCGCGTCGCCTCGCCGACGCGCTCACCAAGCTGGCCGACTCCGACGAAGCGCACCGCAACGCCGTGCAGACGGCGTTCGTCGTGCCGCTCAAGGTCGATCTCGCCGATCTGCGCGAGGGCCTGAAGGCCACGACGGTCACGCGTGCGAACCTGCCGGGCTGGCTCGTCGAGAACTGGGTTGCCAGCGGCGACCGCGCCCGCGTCGAGATCGCGCCCAAGGGCGACAGCAACGACGATGCGGTGATGCGCGACTTCGCCCGCGCGGTCCTCGCCGCCGCGCCGACCGCCACCGGCCAGGGCATCTCCACCCTCGAATGGGGCGACGCCATCGTGAAATCGTTCGAGGAGGCCGCCGCCGTGGCGCTGGTCTCGATCGCGCTTCTGCTCTGGATCGTGCTGCGGCGCTTCGGCGACGTGCTGCTCACGCTCATTCCTCTGATCGTCGCCGCCGCCGCGACGCTGGAGATCTGCGCGCTCAGCGGCTTTGCGCTCAACTATGCCAACATCATCGCGCTGCCGGTGCTGCTCGGCGTCGGGGTCGCGTTCAAGATTTATTACATCCTGGCGTGGCGGCGCGGCCAGACCGACTTCCTGCAGTCGGCGCTCACCCGCGCCGTGTTCTTCAGCGCGCTGCTCACCGCGACCGCGTTCGGCAGCCTCTGGCTCTCCGCCCATCCGGGCACGTCGAGCATGGGCAAGCTGCTCGCGCTGTCGCTCGCCTGCACGCTCACCTCGGCGGTGCTGTTTCAGCCGGCGCTCATGGGCGAGCCGCGCAAGAAGGCCGAGAAGCCCGATCCGGCGGACGCTGGCTGACGCGAGTAGCGAACAGCGAATAACGAATAACGAATAGCGATTAGCGAGGAGGGTGCCGCGGGCCGCGACCGCTTCGCCATTCGCTGTTCGCCATTCGCCATTGGCGGCTACGGGCCCACAGCAAAACTGTCACACAAACGAGACATGAAGTCGCAACGTTGTCATGAAGCGATTCGAAAACCACGACAGTGGAGCTTCGAGAGACAGCAATGCGGGTTCTGATTGCGACGGATGCCTGGCACCCTCAGGTCAACGGGGTTGTGCGAACCCTGACCTCGCTGGCACGAACCGCGAAAGGGCTCGGCGTCGATATCGAGTTCCTCTCGCCCGACGGATTCCGCACCTTCCCGCTGCCGACCTATCCGGGCCTGCGCCTCGCGCTGCTTCCGGGGCGCGCCAGGATCGCGAAGCGCATCGAGCAGAGCGCGCCCGACGCGATCCATATTGCCACCGAAGGGCCGATCGGTCACGCGGTGCGCGCCTACTGCGTGCGGCGCGGGCTGCCCTTCACCACGAGCTACACGACGCGGTTTCCCGAATACATTTCCGCGCGCGCGCCCATTCCGGAGAGCTGGATCTACGCAGCCCTTCGGCGTTTCCATAATTCCGGCGCCGTCACCATGGTGGCGACGCCGTCGTTGACGGCGGAGCTCAAAAGCCGCGGCTTCGCCAATATCGGCATGTGGACGCGCGGCGTCGACACCGAGCTCTTTCGCCCCGACCGCGCGATCGAGCTGCCGTTCCGCCGGCCGATCTTCGTCTGTGTCGGCCGCCTCGCGGTGGAGAAGAATCTCGAGGCTTTTCTCTCGCTCGATCTGCCCGGCACCAAGATGGTCATCGGCACCGGGCCGTGCGAGGCGGAGCTGCGGCGCAAGTTTCCCGACGCGAAATTCCTCGGCCAGATCGAGAACGGGACGCTCGCGGCGCACGTCGCGGCGGCCGACGTCTTCGTCTTTCCGAGCCGCACTGACACGTTCGGCGTCGTCCAGCTCGAGGCGCTCGCCAGCGGCCTGCCGATCGCGGCCTTTCCGGTGACCGGGCCCAAGGACGTGATCGCCGGCCATCCGGTCGGCGTGCTCGACGAGGATCTGCGCGCCGCCTGCCTCGCGGCGCTCGACCTGTCGCGCGAGGCGTGCCGCGCTTTTGCACTCGATTATTCGTGGGAGAACAGCGCGCGCCAGTTCATCGGCCACCTGCAACGGCTGCAGCCGGGCAAGCGGGCGGCGAGCGAGATGTCCCCCGCGGTCGCGCCGGCGACCTGACCCATCGAGAACGTCCGGCCGCGTGCCGGATCGAGGCCAAGGAGCGGTTCATGAGCGATCTGTCGAATGCCCTCGACAAGGAAACGGTCACCAAGGCCTATGCGCGCTGGGCGCCGGTCTATGACATCGTCTTCGGCGCCGTGTTCGAGCGCGGCCGCGCCGCCGCGATCGAGGCGGCGGAACGCATCGGCGGCCGGATCCTCGAGGTCGGCGTCGGCACCGGCATCTCGCTGCCGGATTATTCCAGCGCCAACCGCATCTACGGCGTCGACATCTCGGCCCCGATGCTCGAGAAGGCGCAGGAGCGCGTCACCAAGCTCAGTCTCACTCATGTCGAGGGATTGTCGGCGATGGACGCCGAGCACCTCGATTTTCCCGACGAGTCCTTCGACGTGGTGGTCGCGCAATACGTCGTGACCACCGTGCCCAATCCGGAGGCGACCCTCGACGAGTTCGCCCGCGTGCTCAAGCCGGGCGGCGAGATCATCCTGGTGAGCCGGGTCGGTGCCGAGGCCGGCATGCGCAAGGCGCTGGAGAAGTGGTTCGCGCCGGCGGCGCGCAAGCTCGGCTGGCGCACCGAGTTCTCCTGGCAGCGCTATACGCAGTGGGCAAACGGGCACCCGACCGTCGATATCGTCGAGCGGCGCGCCATGCCGCCGTTCGGGCATTTCTCCCTCATCCGCTTCGGCAAGCGCGGCGGGACCTCGGTGCTGCCGGTTGAGGAGGCGCGCCGGCGCGCCGCCAGCTGACTGTCACAGAGGAGTCACCGAATCAGCCTAGCAACGGCGGAATGCCTGTGAACGGGGATTATATATGATGGCCAGCTTCTTGGAGACGCTGCGCGAGCAGCGCTGGGATGACCACCGCTACTATCATCACAGCCGGATCAACCAGTCGCTCCACCTCGTCAGCGCGATCAGCTTCTTGTTCGCCTACGTGATGATCTTCAAGGATCCGGCGACCTCGGCCCTCGTCGGCTGGCTGGTGGCGATGACCTCGCGGCAGGCTGGCCACTTCTTCTTCGAGCCGCGCGACTACGACGTCGTCAACAACGCGAGCCATGAATACAAGGAAGAGATCAAGGTCGGTTACAACCTGCAGCGCAAGGTGGTGCTGCTGTCGATCTGGGCGCTGTCGCCGATCCCGCTCTGGTTCGATCCGACCTATTTCGGCATCTTCGTGCCGCACACCAGCACGGCCGAGCTCATCCGTCACATCGCCCAGATCTGGCTCGTCGTCGGCGCCGGCGGCCTCGTCTTCCGCACCGTCCAGCTGTTCTTCATCAAGGATGTGCAGAGCGGGCTCGCCTGGGCGACAAAGATCCTCACCGACCCCTTCCACGACCTCAAGCTCTACCACAAGGCCCCGCTCGCGCTCGTGCGCGGCGAGCTGATCGATCCCAACCACGGCCGCCATGCGTGGGTTGAGGACGACGCGTGGGACGACGAAGAGGTCGAGGAGCCCGCGCCGCGCGCGAGCTGAGGCTGGGTTTCATTGATGCCAACGTCGTCATGGCCAGGCTTGTCCCGGCCATCTGCGTCTTTCTTAACTGAAGGGCCGCAAGACGTGGATGCCCGGGACAAGCCCGGGCATGACGGCATCCGGCGATCTTCTTCAAACGCCAAGATAGCCGCGCAGCATCGGCACGCGCTGCGCGATCATCTCTTTCATAATCGTGCGCTTGATCGACTTGTTGGTGGCGGCGGGGTCGCGCCACCACCAGCCGTCGGCCGCCATCTTGCGTGCCGCGGCGACGAAGCGGTCGCACACGGCGGCAAAGTCGGCGTCGGAGTAATCGAGGCTGAAGATCAGCCGGCCGGTGCCGATCCACGGCAGCGCCAAACCTTCGGCGCGCATATAATATTGCAGCATCCAATTGTAGCGCGACGGCTTGGTGTAGCAGACCGTGCAGATGGAGGAGAGATTGACGATCTGCACCGGGACGCCGGCATCCTCCAGCATCTGGTTGAGCTTGCGCGTGCGCGCGTTCCAGCGCTCGTCGAGGCCGTCATAGAGCGCTTGAACCGCCGGTGTGTCGAGCAGCTGCAGGAACTCGTTCATCGCTCCCATGACGACGGGATGCGAGTTGAACGTGCCGCGGGCAAAGCAGATGTCGGCCGGCCGCTCGTCGCGGAAGCGCTTCATCAGCGCGCGCTTGCCGCAGACGACGCCGATCGGAAAGCCGCCGCCGAGCGTCTTGCCGTAGGTGACGATGTCGGCGCGCACGCCGAAATACTCCTGCGCGCCGCCGCGCGCGAGGCGAAAGCCGACGAAGATCTCGTCGAAGATCAGCACGATGCCGCGCTCGCTGCACACCGCGCGCAGCTCCTCGAGCCAGGCCGCATACGCGGCGCGGTCGAAATGGGCGGAGCGGGAGCTGTCGACCAGCGAGGTGTCGGCCGGCGCCGAGCCGTTCGGATGCAGCGCCTGCAGCGGGTTCACCAGCACGCACGCGATGTCGCTGCGCGTCCGCAGCACGCGCAGCGCCTTCTCGGACATGTCCTCGAGCGTGAAGGTGTCGCTCGCGGGCAGCGGGTTGCCGACGCCCGGCTGCACGTCGCCCCACCAGCCGTGATAGGCGCCGCAGAAGCGGGCGACATAGCGCCGGCCCGTGTGATAGCGCGCGAGGCGCACCGCCTGCATCACGGCCTCGGTGCCGGACATGTGGAACGAGACCTCGTCGAGGCCCGAGATCTGCGTGATCCGACGCACGTTGTCGGCGATCACCGGATGGTACGGGCCGAGCACCGCGCCGAGCTCGCGCGTGCGCGCGAGCCCGCGCTCCATTGTGCCCTTGTAGGCGGCGTAGCCGAGCAGGTTGACGCCGTAGGAGCCGGTGAGGTCGTAGAATCGGTTGCCGTCGAGATCGGTGACGAAGACACCGGCGGACGACTGCAGGAAGGTGCCGATCTTGAGGTGCCGGCGCACATAGCGACTGTACTGGAACGGCACCCGATAGGCGTCGGTGAACTGCACATCGGAGATGCGGGTCGCCACCTCGGCAGTGAGTTGAGTGGTCTTGCGATAGCGCTCGTCGTAGAGCGCTGCGAGCCGCATGAAGCCGTCGCGCCGCTGCGCCGCGATCTCGGCCGGGGCGCCGTCGGACGAGAAGAAGCGATCCGCGCCGTATTCGTAGAAGGGCACGAGCGAGGCGACACGGCGGGCCATGCGGGCATGGCCGGCGAGCGAGCGGTGCTTGGCCTTGGAGAGCTGCAGTCGCCGCTGCAGCTTGAGTGCCGAGGCGCCGACCACCGTCGCGCCGAGCCCATAGAAGGCCAAAGCCGTGCCGCTGATGCTCATCGCGTCGCAGCCTACCTCACGCGGTTTACATCATCATGACGGTCCGATCGCAGATATTTCGCTTGTTGGCGCAGGAGGATATCAACTTCCTCCTGACCAACCGCATCCCCCGGCGGTTCGCCACCCGCTTCATCGGCTGGTTCAGCAAGATCGAGCAGCCGCTGATTCGCGACCTCTCGATCGGCACCTGGCAGTTCTTCTCCGGCCTCGACCTCAGCGAGGCGAAGCAGACCAGCTTCCGCAGCATGCACGACTGTTTCACGCGCGAGCTCAAAGAAGGGTTGCGGCCGATCGCGCCCGATCCGAAGGTCGTGACGAGCCCGTGCGACGCGATCGTCGGCGCGTGCGGCGCGGTCCAGGATACGACGCTCTACCAGATCAAGGGCTGTCCGTACGAGCTGGGCGACCTCATGTGCGATCCCACCCTGGTCGAGGCGCACCACAACGCCCGCTACGTGACGCTGCGGCTCACCTCGAGCATGTACCACCGCTTTCATGCCCCGCACGACTGCCATGTCGGCGAGGTGAACTACATCTCGGGCGACACCTGGAACGTCAACCCGATCGCACTTCGGCGGGTCGAGAAGCTCTTCTGCAAGAACGAGCGCGCGGTGGTGCGCACCAAGCTCGACGCCACGGGCCAGGCGGTCACGCTCGTGCTGGTCGCGGCCGTGCTGGTCGCCAGCATCCGACTCAAATTCATCGATGGGCCCCTCAACCTGCAATATCGCGGGCCCAACCTGATCAAGTGCGATGCGCACCTCGCTAAGGGCGAGCAGATGGGCTGGTTCGAGCACGGTTCGACCGCCGTGCTGTTCGCGCCGGCGGATTTCGCGCTGTGCGACGGCGTCGCCGAGGGCAAGACCATCCGCATGGGCGAGCCGCTGATGAAGATGCCTTGAGTTGCGGCTGTGAGGTGAGCACGCCACCCGCACCCCCTCTCCCGCTGAGGAAAAAGGAGAGGGAGCGCCGGCACCGTGCCAAATCTCACGCGCCGGCCTTCGCGGCGATCTCCTCGCTCACGTCCCACAGCCGACGCGCGAGCGCATCGTCCTGTGCGCCCGCGGTCAGCGTCCCGCGTTGGCAGCGATAGAAATATTCGCCGCTGGTCGCCGCCACATCCGGCGAGGACGCGAGCCACACCAAAGTCTCGGCGCCTTGCTCCTGCGTGCCGGCAAAAAGCTTGGCGACGCGCAGGTAGATCCCCACAAGCCCGCCCGCCTGGTTGCCGAAGCGCGTCGCGACGAAGCCGGGGCTGAAGCTGTTCGCCGTCACGCCGCGCCCGACGAGGCGGCGCGCGAGCTCGCGGGTGAACAGGATGTTGGCGAGCTTCGAGGTGCCGTAGGCGCGCGATGGCGAGTAGGATTTGGCGAGCTGCAAATCTGCGAAATCGAGCTTCCCCTTGCGGTGCGCATTCGAGGCCGTGTTGATGACCCGCGCAGGCATTGACGAAGCGGCGCTCGCAACAATCCGATCCATCAGCGCCCTGGTCAGCACCACATAAGCCATGTGGTTGAGCGCGAAGGTGCGCTCGAGGCCCTCCGCCGTCACGCCGCGGCGGGAGAAGATCGCGCCCGCATTGTTGACCAGCACGTCGATGCGCGGCTGCGCCGCCGCGATCTCGGCGCCGACGCGCGCGACCTCGGCAAGGCTCAGAAAGTCGCCATAATGGGCCGTATGCCCGCGGCCGGGCGCCGCCGCGTCGAGCTTCGCCAGCGTCGCCCGCCCGCGCGCGCGGTCGCGCGCCACGACGACGATCCGCGCGCCTATTGTCGCGAGCCGCAGCGCCGCCACCTCGCCAATGCCCGAGGTCGCGCCGGTGATGACGACCGTCTTGCCATCCATGCGGGTCTCCTGACGAGCCAGATATGGGGTCTCATCATGATTGGCGCATGACGAAAGGATAGCGCGCGGTACCCCTCAAGGGATCCTAAGGGGGTGGGTCGGAGCGCATTGAGCAAAGCGAAATGCGCTCCGGGGTGGGGTGGCGGCGCCTGCACAACTGAAACCGTCACCCCCACCCCGCTCGCTTCGCTCGCGACCCTCCCCCGGCCCCTGCAGGGGAGGGTAAAGATCAGCTCCGCTTCGCCAATGTCCTTCCCTTGTCGAGTGCCGCGAAACTGCGGCTCGGGGCGGCCATCAGGAAGGTGTAGCCTTCGCTCAGGATGCGCTCGACATTGGTCGCGTCCACATGCGGGTGGCCGACAGCGACCTTGTGCTTCTTGCAGGTCGCAACGATGTGCTTCATGGCGTCGAGCACGCTCGGGTGCTCGTACTGGCGCGGCACGCCGAGCTCCTGACTCAAGTCGCCTTCGCCGATCAGGATCAGTCCGATGCCCGGGACTTTCGACAAGATGTCGTCGAGGTTCTCGATCGCCAGCGTGTCCTCGATCATCAGCATGACCAGCACCTCGCCCTCGGGGTCGAGCGGCCAAACGCCGGCCTTCTTGTAGTACTCCTGCTGGGTCAGGCCCCAGTAGCGCGAGCACGTGTGCGGGCCGTCGCCGCGGATGCCGGCCGGCTCGTAGCGCGGCGCCGACTTGAGGCGCGGATAGCGGCAGGCCGCGACCGCGTTGTAGGCTTGGTCCACCGTCGAGATGTGCGGCCACAGCACGCCATAGACGCCGATGTCGAGCGCCTGCTTGGCGAACCACTGGTTATGCTCGCCGCCATTGGGCGGAATGCGCACCATCGGGGTCACGGCCGGCGCGAGCGAGCCGCCGGTGACGAGCTGCCGGCGGTTGAGCATGTACTGCATGGCGTCGCGCAGCTGGCGCGGATCCCAGAAATTATGCTCCATCTCGAAGACCACGCCGTCGAATTTCGACTGGCTGAGCGCGACTGCGGGCTCGATATCGGCGGGCGAGAAGCACGTGAAGGCGGTCTGGCCGCTCTCGAAGGCCTTGATGACTTGGTTGAGGCGCGGCAGCTCGGCCATGGCGTTTTCCTCGAAAAGGCTCGTTGCAAGAGATGGGTTGCGAGGTGCCACACCATATTGCGAGTTTTGCCCGACGCAACCGGCATTTTCGCGCGCTATTAGCCCCCGTGGCGCGCCGCGGGCCCGTTTGATAAAGCTTGAGCCCGCCCTCTTTTTCCGTTTCGGGTCATCCGCGAGGCAACATGATCATCGACTGTCACGGCCACTACACGACCGAGCCGCAGAAGCTGCACGACTGGCGCAAGAGCCAGGTCGCCGGCATCAAGGACCCGTCGCAGAAGCCGTCGCGCGCGAACCTCAAGATCAGCGACGACGAGATCCGCGCGAGCGTCGAGGGCGCCCAGCTCAAAATCCAGCGCGAACGCGGCACCAGCTGCACCATCTTCTCGCCGCGCGCATCCGGCATGGCGCATCATATCGGCGATGCCGGCATCAGCCTCGAATGGTCGCAGATCAGCAATGAGCTCGTCCACCGCGTGTGCGAGCTCTATCCGGAGAACTTCATCGGCGTGTGCCAGCTGCCGCAGTCGCCGGGCGTCGACCCGAAGAGCTGCATCGGCGAGCTCGAGCGCTGCGTCGAGGAGTACGGCTTCGTCGGCTGCAACCTCAATCCCGACCCGTCCGGCGGCACCTGGAATTCGCCGCCGATGACCGACAAGTGGTGGTATCCGCTCTACGAGAAGATGGTCGAGCTCGACGTGCCGGCGATGATCCACGTCAGCGCCTCGTGCAACCCGGCGTTCCACACCACCGGCGCGCACTACATCAACGGCGACACCACCGCGTTCATGCAGCTGATCCAGGGCGACCTGTTCAAGGATTTCCCCACGCTGCGCTTCATCATCCCGCACGGCGGCGGCGCCGTGCCGTACCACTGGGGCCGCTACCGCGGCCTCGCGCAAGATATGAAGAAGCCGCCGCTCGAGGAGCACCTACTCAAGAACGTGTTCTTCGACACCTGCGTCTATCACCTGCCCGGGATAGAGCTGCTCACCAAGGTGATCCCGGCCGACAACATCCTGTTCGCCTCCGAGATGGTCGGCGCCGTCAAGGGCATCGACCCGCGCACCGGCCACCACTACGACGACACCAAGCGCTACCTCGACCAGGTGACCTGGCTCACCGCCGCCGACAAGAAGAAGATTTTCGAGGACAACGCGAAGAAGGTGTACCCGCGGCTGAAGGGAAAGATCTAGCCGCGGCGCGCTTGCCGTAGGTGGGCGACCGCGCCCGCGTCGCGGGGTGGGCAAAATCGCTCATGCGCGGTTGCCCACGCGGACGCGGAGCATCAGGCGATTTTGCCCACCTTACAGCTTCAGCTTAAGGTCGTTGAGGAACTGCGTGCGCCTCGTCCCCGCGCCCATCATGAAGGCCAGATCGGCGCCCGCCATCAAAAAACGGCAGCCGATGTCGACGTACTTCTGCATCAGCGGCTCGTCGTAGACGCCGCCCATGCCGGGCCATTTGCCGTGCTTCCTGCACGCCGCGACGACCGCGGTGTAGGCGTCGGCGACCTTCGGGTTCGCGAGCTCGCCCGGGATGCCCATCTCGATGGCGAGATCGTTGGTGCCGATCATCAGCGAGTCGATGCCGTCGACCGCGGCGATCGCCTCCGCGTTGCCGATCGCTGTCGGCGTCTCCAACATGACGCAAATGATGTTCGCCGCGTTGAACGCAGCCGTCATCTCGGCCGTCTTCACCGCGCGATAGCCGAGCTGCGGCAGGCCGGAGAAGATGCTGCGGTGGCCCTTCGGCGGGTAGCGCAGGCGGCGGGCCACCTCGCGCGCCTCGTCCGCCGTGTCCACATGCGGCACGATGATGCCGAGCACGCCGTTGTCGAGGAGCCGCGTCGCCAGCGAATACTCGCCGTTCGGCACCCGCGCGATCGGCGCGATGCCGGCATCGAGCGCCGCGACCGCGAGCTGCGAGGCGGTCTCGATCGACATGGCGCTGTGCTCGAGATCTAGAAACAACCAGTCGAAGCCCGCGGTCCGCGCCGCCTTGGCGATCTCGACCGATTTCGCGACGCGCACGCCGAAGCCGAGCGCGACCTCGCCGCGGGCGAGGCGCTCGCGCGCGAGGTTGGCGACGAGAGGAGGGGCCGTTGTCGAGGACATCGTTCAGCTCGCCAGGTTGTCGATCAGGTCGGCGACGTAGTCGCGGTCGGAGGTGGTGACGAAGAGATCGGCCGAGCCGCGCGCGCCGGTGACGCTGCGCTCGCGCACCACCAAGAGGTTGCCCTGCCGCTGCAGCAGCACGAAGGTGACGAGCGAGTCGGGCCGTTCGGGCTCGGGCCGGAAGAGCTCCTCGTCGCCCTCGGCGCAGACGATGACCACCATGTTGGTGTCGCGATCGTTGCCGCCGGTGATCTGCGCCCACCCGGCCGCGCCGGTCCCGGTGCGCACCTCGACATTGGGCAGCCCGCGCGCCCCGACCGCCCGCGCGACGGAGGCGCCGGTGTCGCCGAGGCCATACAGCTTGATGCGCCGGCGCGACGAGTTGCGGTAGTGGCCGATGCGGCGACCCGGAATGGTCGCAAGGTCGGGGGCAGGCTGCATTGATGTGTCCCTGTTTCAGTGCATCTTCGGGCAAACATCGCGCCGGCGCAAACCCCTGATGGGCGCGGGATGCGGCGATTTCGCATGCGTTCCCGGCAAGTCGGATCGTTGACACGCGGCGCACTTCGCCGAAACTTGTGCATCGCCGACGGAAGCTCGGAGGTCCGATGAATTTCGCGTTTCGTCCGCTCGCCCTCGTGCTCGCGCTCGCGGCTGCCGCTACCGCGTCGGCGCAGACCCTCGAGCAGGTGAAGGTCGGGACGACCAACGTCGCCTCCGATGTCGGCTTCTTCATCGCCGAGCAGAAGGGCTACTTCCACGACGCCGGCATCGCCGTGACGACGACCACGTTCGCGTCCGCTGCCAAGATGATCGCGCCGCTCGGCACCGGCGAGCTCGACGTCGGCGGCGGCACGGTCGCGGCCGCCCTCTACAACGCGGTCGAGCGCGGCATCAACATCAAGGTGGTCGCCGACAAGGCCTCGGTCGAGGAAGGTTACGAGTACTCGACCCTGCTGGTGCGCAAGGAGCTGGCCGACAGCGGGCGCTACAAGTCGCTCGCCGACCTCAAGGGAATGACCATCGCGACCGCCTCCCAGGGCGCGGGCTCCGAGTCGGCGCTCAACGAGGCGCTCAAGAAGGGCGGCCTCAAGTTCACCGACGTCAACGTCGTCTACATGGGGTTTCCGGAGATGTTCGCGGCGCTGCGCAACAAGGCGATCGACGCCGGCGTCACCAACGAGCCGACCGTGACGCGCGCGATCGAGCAGGGCTTTGCGGTGCGCGCCAGCAAGAGCGCGATCTATCCCGGCCAGCAGACCGCCGTCGTGCTCTATGCCGACGAGTTCATCAACAAGCGGCGCGCCGTCGCGCAGAAGTTCATGAACGCGTACATCCGGGCGCTGCGCGACTATAATGACGCGCTCAAGGACGGCCACATCGCCGGGCCGGGCGCCGACGACATCATCGCGATCCTGACCAAGTACACCCGCATCAAGGATGCGAAAGTTTATCGGGACATGGTGCCGTTCGCCGCCAACCCGAACGGCAAGGTCAACCAGGCGACGCTCGCCAACGACTGGGGTTTCTTCAAGTCGCGCGGCCTTATCAGCGGCCGCGTCACGGTCGACAAGGTGATCGACGACTCTTTTGCGGATGAAGCCGTGCGCCAACTTGGGGTATACAGGCCGAGAAGCTGAGGCCCGTCATCATCATGCCCGCGAAGGCGGGCATCTCAGGCCTTCGGCCAAGACGTGCAGGCCGAATCGAGGGAAGCAGAGCCATGATCACCCACGAACAGAACGAATATCTCTGCCGCACCAATGCGGGCACGCCGATGGGCGAGCTGTTTCGCCGCTATTGGATCCCGGCGCTGCTGGCCGAGGAGCTGCCGCGGCCGAACTGTCCCCCGGTGCGGGTGCAGCTGCTCGGCGAGCGGCTGATCGCCTTCCGCGACACGCAGGGGCGCATCGGGCTGATGGATGAGTTCTGCGCCCACCGCGGCGTATCGCTGTGGTTCGGCCGCAACGAGGAGAGCGGGCTGCGCTGCTGCTATCACGGCTGGAAGTTCGACGTGACCGGCCAGTGCATCGACGTGCCGTCCGAGCCGGCATCGAGCGGCTTTGCGCAGAAGATCAAGCTCAAGGCCTATCCGACCATCGAGCTCGGCGGCGTGATCTGGGCCTATATGGGCCCGGAGGCCGAGAAGCCGGCGCCGCCCAACTTCGAGTGGGTGCACCTGCCGGCCTCGCACGTCTACATCTCGAAGCGCTGGCAGGAGTCGAACTACCTGCAGGCGATGGAGGGCGGCATCGATTCGAGCCACGTCTCGTTCCTGCACCGTTACGATCTCGACCGCGATCCGCTCCACCGCAACACCGACGGCGCCAAGCACACCCGCAACACCAATACGGTATTCGACATCCTCGAGTCGCCCGGCGGGCTGCTGATCGGCGCCCGCCGCAATGCTGATCCGGGCTACCACTACTGGCGCGTCACCCAGTGGCTGATGCCTTGGTACACACTAATTCCGCCGTATCGGGGCAATGCGCTCAACGGCCACGCCTGGGTGCCGATGGACGACTACAATAATATGGCCTGGACCATGACGTTCCATCCCGTCCGCCCGCTGACCGAGGAAGAGCTCGACACCATGCGCAAGGGCGGCGGCGTGCATCCGGAGCTGATCCCCGGCACGTTCCAGCCGGTCGCCAACCGCCACAACAACTACCTGATGGATCGCGAGGCGCAGGAACAGCGCCGCACCTACAACGGCATCCGCGGCCTCGCCATGCAGGACGCCTCGGTGCAGGAAAGCATGGGCCCGATCCAAGACCGCACCAAAGAAAACCTGGTGTCGACCGACAACGCGATCATCATGGCCCGCCTGCGCCTGCGCAAGGCCGCGCAAGCGCTCGCAAAAGGCGAGCGCGCGCCCGGGTTGGAGCAGGATGCGCAGAGCGTTCGTTCTGCCTCTTTCATCATCCCCGAGGAAGAGGCCTTCGCGGAAAAGGCCCTCGACGCCGCCAAGGTGCGCCAAGGCCAACCCCATATCGCGGTCTGATGGCTGCTTGCACCGGCGCCAGCGCCCCCTCGCCCGCTCTTGCGGGGGAGGGCGAGGAAGGGGAAGCCGCTTGCTCATGCGCCTGCCGACTTGACCTCTGACTTGCCCCCTCCGGCGCGCTTCGCGCGTATTCCTCCCCCACGAGCGGGGGAGGGGAAGACAAGAGCCGATGCGCTTCCCGAATTGCCGAACTTGCGAGTGATCCCCTGATGTCCGTTCAAGCTCTCTCCACCGACCCCGATGAAGTCGCAGCTCTCCTCGGCGACTTCGCCGCCAACGCTCCGGGCGAGCTCGACGCCCGCACCACGCGCGCCGCCAAAGCCGCGCTGATCGACTCGCTCGCGGTGTGCATGGGCGCGCTCACCCATCCGGCCGCACAAGCCGCGCGACGGCATGCCTATCGGTTTCCGGTCACCGACGGTTGCGTCATCTGGGGCAGCGCCCGCCGCACCACGCCCGAGCTCGCGGCGCTGACCAACGGCGTGCTGCTGCGCTGCTACGACTACAACGACTTCTTCGTTGGTCGGCGCAACAGCGGCCATCCGAGCGACATGGTGGCGGCCGTGATCGCGGCGGCCGAGTGGGCCGACATCGGCGGCGCGAAGCTCCTCTCGGCGCTCGCGCTCGGCTACGAGGTGGTGGCGGCGGCCTTCGACGCGTTCTCGACCGCGCCCGGCGGCTGGGACTACACCAACCTCGTGTCGCTCGGCGCAACTAGCGCGATCGCGCGCGTGCTCGGCCTCGATGCCGTACAGGCGCGCGAGGCGCTGGCGATGACCGTCGTGCCGCATCTCGCCTGCGATGAGATCGAGTCGGGCGATCTCAACCGCCGCGGCGACCTCACGATGTGGAAGAGGTTCAATGGCAGCGACGCCGCGCGCAACGCGTTGCAGGCATGTCTGCTGGCGCAGGTCGGCGTCGAAGGCGCGGTGCGCCCGTTCGTCGGCAAGCAGGGCTTCATCCAGAAGCTCGCGAATAAGCTGGAGGACGCGCAGGTGCTGGTGGAGCGGCTCGCGCCGAAGCGGGCGCTCACCCGCATCGCCGAGACCAACATGAAGCGCTGGCCGGTCGGCTCGCTGGCGCAGAGCGCGATCCAGGCGGCGCTCGCGGCGCGCGCGCAGCTCGAGGACGTCGCCACGGACCTAGGCCGCATCAAGCAGGTGCGCGTCTTCGCCGAGGAGGGCGCCTACGACCACTTGGTGAGGATCCGCCAGGCGCCCTACGCGCCGATCTCGCGCGAGACCGCCGACCATTCGCTGCCCTACATCGTCGCGGCCGCGGTGCTCGACGGCGTCGTCACCACCGCAAGCTTCGCGCCCTCGCGCGTGCTCGAGCCCGCTCGCCAGCGCTTCGTCGCCGAGAAGGTGAAAGCCGCGCCGGAAGCCGCCCTCGGCACCATCGCGGGCGGCAAGCACAAGCGCCACGAGATGGGCTATCTCGGCCGCGTCGAGATCGAGCTCGACGACGGCAGCATCGTGCGCGGCGACGCCAGGCCGTTTCCCGGCCATCCCAAGAACCCGTTCTCCGACGCCGATCTCGCCGGCAAGCTCGAGGAGAACATGCAGCCGTTCGCGGGCGCGGAGCGCACTGCGCAGCTCGCCCGCTGTCTCGGCGCAATCGAAACGCTCAAAAGCGTGCGCGAAATGACCGCGCTGCTCGCCCTGCCGGAGACCTCGGGCGTCGACAGCGCCAAGAGCGAATGACAAGGCCGAGTGATCATACGCACGAAGGCGCGGCCGCTACGCTCCCGCCCGTCGGCGAGCAGGGTCGAGTGAAGCGGCGAAGCCGCTGAGCGAGGGGTGAGGGCCTACGCTTGCTCTGACTTTCCGATAAGCGCCCGTCGAACTTGCTGATGTGCAAGCGGTGCCCCCGCCCCTTCCCCGCCACTCGCTTCGCGCTGCGAGGAATCCACAACGAGGGTGGGTCGGTTTGGCGCGACAACGACGCGCCGCAACAGATCCGACACTAGGTCGCACCCGTCGGTCGGAACTCCGCTTGCGCGCGCGACGTTGACGACGCGCATCGGGATGCGATTGCAATCGCCGGAGTGCGGCCGGCTGCGATTCTCCGACGCACGCATAACATCGAGCACCAGATCCAGCGTGTGACTCGCGACGCGCCACGTACTGTGTGAAGCACTTGCGTGAAGCCCCTGCCGCCCGCCCCGCCATCCACAAGGTGCTCGTTTAGGATGGAGGACGCACCATGTCGATGAGCAGCACGGCCCAGATCGGCAGGCCGAGCACGAACCGCTGGCTGCAGCTGATCCTCGGCATCATCTGCATGGCGAGTGTCGCCAACCTCCAGTACGGCTGGACCCTGTTCGTGCTGCCGATCCAGCAGCACTGGGGCTGGACCAAGGCCGAGATCCAGGTCGCGTTCTCGATCTTCATCCTGCTCGAGACCTGGTTGGTGCCGTTCGAGGGCTGGATCGTCGACCGCATCGGCCCGCGGTGGGTGGTGTGCGCCGGCGGCGTCTGCACGTTCCTCGCTTGGTTCATCAACTCGCAAGCCTCCTCGCTCGGTATGCTCTATCTCGGCGGCGCGGTCGCCGGCATCGCGGGCGGCGCCGTCTACGGCACCTGCGTCGGCAATGCGCTCAAATGGTTTCCCGACAAGCGCGGCCTGTGCGGCGGGCTGACGGCGGCGGGGTTCGGCGCCGGCGCCGCGATCACCATCGCGCCCATCCGTCACATGATCACGACGAGTGGCTATCAGCACACGTTCTTCGTCTTCGCCATCATCTACGGGGCGATCATCGTGGTGGTGTCGCAGCTGCTCAAGGCGCCGGCGCGCGGCGAGATCCTCCCCGCGTCGCCCGCGCGGCTGCCGCAGACGGCCGAGGACGTACCGCCGTGGCAGGCGGTGCAGTCGCCGATCTTCTGGATCATGTACCTGATGTTCTTCCTCGTCGCCGCCGGTGGGCTGATGTCGGCGGCGCAGCTCGCGCCGATCGCCAAGGAGCGCGGCATCTCCGACGCGACCGTGGTCATCTTCGGCTTGAGCGTGCCGGCGATCGTCGCGGCCCTCACCGCGCACAACATCACCAACGGCGTCGGCCGGCCGCTCAACGGCTGGATCTCCGACCACATCGGCCGCGCCAACATGATGGGCATCGCCTTCGGCATCGGCGCCGTGTGCCTCGCGGCGTTCGGCTTCTTCGGCACAACGCCGTGGGCCTTCATCGTCACCGACGCCCTCGTCTTCCTGTTCTGGGGCGACATCTTCAGCCTGTTCGCCGCCACCGTCGGCGATGCCTTCGGTCGCCAGTACGTCACGGTCAACTACGGCATCATGTATACCGCCAAGGGCACCGCCTCGCTCCTGGTGCCGCTCGGCAACGTGCTGACGCATTACACCGGCAGCTGGCACGCCGTGTACGCCGTCGGCACGGGCATGAACGTCCTCGCCGCATTGCTCGGGTTCTTCGTGCTGCGCCCGGTGATCAAGGCGCGGATCGGGCCGGCGCGCGAGCAGACGGTGCCGGCCGAGCCGCGGCTGAGCAGGGTGGCGTGACCACCCTTTCGACGCTCCCGCGGCATTCGCACGATCCCAGACTTACTTGCGCTGCATAAGGGTTGCGGCAGCCAAGGCTGCCGGATGAGTGCGAAAACGCGGAGAGTGCCCGCTGGGACGAGCGCACGCATTAGCAAAACTGACATCCGTGATCGCGACGTTCACCGAAGCGTCCGTTGCTCACAGAATCTGCATAGGCGCGGTCCCGCGGCCGCTGTCCGGGTCATGCTGCTAGATCACGCCATGCAGCACCAGCAATGCGACTGCCTCGGTCCGCGAAGACATGGCCAGCTTCTTCTTCGCCTGCTCGACGTGGTAATGCGCCGTCGCTGGTGAAATTCCGAGGAGCTGAGCGATATCGGCATCGGTTTTGCCGACCGCCACCCATTGCATGCACTCGATCTCGCGGGCGCTCAGGTCGGGTAGCGGCTTTGTCGGCACGCCGAAATTGATCGCGGCGCGGCAACGATCGTGCAGCGTCATCGCCATCAACTGCAGGGTCGCGACGTGCCGGGGTGAGGGCGACAACGATTCCATCGCTGCGACCGACAGCAGTCCCTGATATCCGGCCGGACCATGAATCGGAAAGCCCAGCACCTCGCGCCAGCCGTATTGGTAGACAGCATCGACGAGCGCGCGGCTGCGCGGCGCGAGCTTGTGACTCTCCAACTCACGCAGGGTGTACGGCATCATACGCCGGCGCACCTCGAGCACGAACGGATCGTCCGGCATCAAGCCGCTCGCCATATAATATTCGAGCCAGTCCGGCGGCCATTCGTTGAAGAAGAAGCGATAGACGCGGTTCTTGGCGAGCCCGACCCAGCCGCCGCAGACCGCGTGAGTGAAGCCGAAGTCCCGAATTCGCAATTGGAACTCGGAAACCAGCGAGCGGATATCGGGCTCGGCGGCGCACTTTTCGACGAACTGAAGCCCGGCTTCGACCGGGTCGCCACGCGCGCTGCAGGAAGTCATGTTGTCAATGCATCTGTCGGCGCGGTGCCGTGACGCAAGTGCCGCCGCACGCCTCCGACCGAGCTGCCATCAGCAATGTCGTCGTAATCGAAGGAGGGGGCGGGGCACGGCCGTGTTGTTCGCGCGCTGCGCGCGATCGTGCCTCGTGATCCGGCGGTGCTTCGTCGTGCAAGTGTGTTGCGCGCAAACGTCGATCCTGGTGCCCGCTCCTCGATCCAATTTCGTATTGCGCATTGGCCCGCGGGGCGACGATCGGCAGGTCGTCCCTGACGCGGGCCAGGAAAACGCATTGTCTCATCGTTAAATCCTGACCTCCGGGTTCCCAGTCTCGCCGATGTTAGCGCGTTCGCCAAGTCGTTCGACCTATCTGAACAGATAGGTGTCAAGGCATTGCTTGCGTCGTAGGGGGACCAAGGGCCAGGGACGAGTCGTGGGCCGCGGGCCGGACAGAACGAACGGATCGCGCAGCGCACGTCCAGCCGTGGCCGCCCGGAGAGCCCAATGATCTCACACTCGAGACCGACAGGAGACGGACGGATGCGCTCGATATTCATGGCGATACTCATGGCCGGTGCGCTGGCGCTCGCGCCATCCGCCGGCCACGGCGCGAATGGCTGCCCGGCCAGCGCACTCAAAGCGAGCACCGCGCTGTGGCCCTTCGGCGTCATCGGGAGCGGTGAAACGCGAACCGGACGGCATCCGTGTGGACGTCAGATCACCTGCACGGGCGGGAAATGGGGGCCGCCGCAAATCCTGCGACGGTGCCACTGGGGCTGATTGCAGCCGGAGCATCCCCCTCGGCGCCGGCGGTGTCGCGACCGCCGGCGATCGTCCTCCCAACGCCGGGCAGCGTGGTCAGCCGGATGTATGATGATGTGCAGGCGCAGAGGCGCGGTTCGCCCCAGGGGCCGCGCGCCAAGCCGACCTTGAGTGCGTTTTCGCTGCGCAGGCTGCTCGCCTCTTCCTCCCTCGCGGCGCTGGTGGTCGGCGGCGGCGCACCGGCCGCGTTCGCGGTGACCTGCGACATCAACGATGCCGGCGTGACGAACCGGCAACGTCCTTCGGAAAACGCATGGCGAGTTCGTAAACTATGTCGTTCGTTCCGCTCCGGCATCTGCAACCCGTCCGATCCTATCTGATCAGATAGGTGGCAAGGGGTTGCTTTCGTCGTAAGGGTATTCAGGGCCAGTGGCCCAAAATATGGGCACGAAAAACGTGAACAACTCGAAGTAACCCGCGCGAGCGCTCACCATCTGGAAGGAGGGGACCGCAGGCGACACCGCATGAGTCGATATCGCCTGCGGCAAAGAAGTCATCAGCGGCAATACATGATGTAGCACGTTGCGCCACGGGGCGTGCGCACGGCACACTCGCGAAGAGCGATCAGTTTGGCATATCCAAGCGAAGCCGACCGACCCCAGCCGGTCGCGCCGGTCGTGCCGCGCGCCGAGCAGTAATAGGCTTCGGCAGGCGTCGCCCACGTTACGGTGAATAGGGCGGCGCCGGTGATCCCGAGCAGTAGTGTCAGCATCCACTTTGTCGATTTCATCTATCCCTCCGAAACTTAATTGGGCGCGAAATACCCATCATCTTCCGCGTATGCGCTATGGCATATAACTAACTCCGCCGCCATCCATATTCATAGGTTTGTTATCGACTTCAGCTTGAGTTTGATGCCCGCACCCGTGCCGGTTATTGGTTTTTCTCCATGTAAAAAGGCCGGGCCGGCCCCTATTCATTCAGAGCATCCCGGCAAAGGACTGGACATTCTTGCAGGATGGCATACCCTGTCGTGGTCGGGGGATTGGTAGGATGGCGAAGCGGATCGTGGTTGTCGGCGCGGGGCCGGCCGGCGTGTTCGCAGCGATCGAAGCGAAGCGGACCGATCCGGTTGCCGAGGTGACGCTCCTCAGCGACGAGGGCTGCGAGCCCTACGAGAAGCCACCGCTGTCCAAAGGCGTGCTCACCGGCAAGTCGTTGCCCGAGCACGCTCCTACGGCCGGGCGCAATGGCATCGCGGCGCACGATGTCCTGCTGGAATGCGGCGCTTGCTGCACCGCCATTGATCGTGCGGCGCGCGCGGTCGTCACGTCGTCAGGCCGCCGATTTTCGTATGACGCGCTGATACTTGCGCCCGGTTCCATCAATCGCGAGCTGCCGCAGTGGCCGGTCGCAATGCCGCGCGTGCACTATCTGCGCACGGAGAAGGAGGCGCGTTCGCTCAAATCGGAGCTGGCACCAGGCAAACGGCTGCTCATCATTGGCGGCGGCCTCATTGGCCTGGAAGTCGCGGCCTCGGCGGCGGTCCTTGGCGTCAAGACCACTGTGCTGGAGGTCGGTGCGCGCATCCTGGCACGCGTGTGCGACGAGGAGACCGGCACGTTCGTCGCCGAAACGCACCGGCGTCACGGCGTCGATTTGCACACCGGCGAGATGATCGACGAGGTGCGGCCGCACGACGCGGGCATCGATGTCACGACGAAATCAGGCAAGAGCTTCACGGCCGACGTCGTCGTGGTGGGCGCCGGCGTCAAGCCGAACATCGCGCTCGCCGCGGCAGCTGGCCTCGAGACCGATGATGGCATTCTGGTCGACGAGCATTGCCGCACGTCCGATCCGGCGATTTTCGCGTGCGGCGATGCTGTCCGCTTCCCTGGTCCGGCCGGACCTATCCGATTGGAGAACTGGCGGCACGCCCAAGACCATGGCACCATCGCGGGTCGAAACGCGGCCGGCGTGGTCGAGACCTACAAGAGCCTGCCCTCGTTCTGGTCCGAGCAATACGATCTTTACATCCAGGGCGTCGGCTGGCCGGCGGCGCAGCCGCGAACGCGCGTTCACCGCACGGTCGAGGGCGGGCGGCCGCTGGTGTTCGAACTCGACCAGGGAATGATCGCGTATGCGATGGGAATCAACGTGCAACGCGATATCGCGGCGGCCCGGCGGCTGATCGAGCGAAAGGTGCGGATCGATGCGGCGGCGCTCGCCGATCCGAGCCGGCCGCTCGCCGCGATGCTGGGTTGATGATGAGCTTTCGTGGAAGTCGCGCCGGCAATGCGCGATCGCAAATGGGGGGAGACTGGAAATCATGTGGCATAGCAGTGAACTTTGGCTGACGCTTCTGATCATACACGGGCTCGCCGCCTTTCTGCTGCTCGGCGCGCTCACTCACCAGACCATCTCGGTATGGGTCCCGATCCATGTGCACGTGAGCAGTTTCTTCGATCGCGCGCGGGCGGTCTCGGCGCGCAACTACGGCGCCGCGATCATCGTGCTCTACATCGCGACGTTCCTGCTCGGATGCATCGTCTATCCGGACTACAAGATGACGGCGAGCAATGTGCTGACGAGCCAGCACTGGATCAAGGCGAACTGGGGCTTCGAGTACAAGGAGCATGTGCTCGCCTTCGGCCTCGCGCTGCTGCCGGCCTATTGGTACTACTGGAAGCCGCCCCTCATTGGCGAGCGCGATTTCGTGCGCGCCATGCTGACCACGATCCTCACCGTCATCAGCTGGATCGGCTTCCTGGTCGGACACGTCCTCAACAACATCGCGGGATTGGGCGGCGCCTGATCGACGCCGAACACAGACGAAAGGATTGGACGCCATGTCGCATGCGCACACGATAACGGCTGAGGAAGCCAAGGGACGTCACCCGGTCTTCGCCATCACGTTCGGCGTGGTCTTCTGCGTCTTCTATCTGTTCGTAATGAACTACGGATGGCAGCTGTTCACTTACTATCCGGCGACGAACGAATTCGTCCTGTTCAATCATCCGCCCGGCCCCGGGGCCGGGGCGGCGATGAAATGGTACGGCTATGTGGCGACGTCGTTGATCGTATCGACGCTCGCGGGACTCGTCGCCAGCCTGCTTCCGGAGCACATGCTGCGACGCGCCTGGTGGCCGGGGCTGATCTGGGTCGTGCCGATCGTCACGTCGGTCGTGCTGTTCTACATGATCGTCTATGTGGGGGATTGAGCCGGGAACGATGGTGAAGCCTGCCCCCGACTGATCGGGGGCAGATCGCCTCAGATGTCGATCAGGACGTCGCCGCCCTCGACCTTGACCGGATAAGTGGTCAGTCCCGGTCGGCGGGTGGGCCGAGGCACTTGCCCGTGGGGATATGGAACTGTGCCTGATGCAGCGGACACTCGATCCTGTCGCCATCGACGAAACCTTCGGCGAGGTAAGCGTCCGCGTGCGGGCATATCGCTTCCATCGCATAAAGCGTTTCGCCGACGCGGAAGATTGCAATGTCAGCACCAGCGACCTTTACTTGCAAACCTTTGTCCGCCGCGACTTGCGCAACCGATGCGGCACGTTTCCAAGCCATCATTCCCCTCCTTGATGGGCACAGATGAACGGCAGCCTAACACATCCTGCTTCGACCGATGCGAGGATTTCCGGAGCGCCGCAAGGCCGGTTTTCGACTCCTAGGGGTTTCGTGTTCATACAGCTGGCAAAGCGCTCGGGTAGGCACGCCGCAGTATGGAGGCGCTATGACGGACATGGGTACGCTGGCTGGCGCGGTACGACGCGTCCGCTTGTTCGTCTCCTCGCCCGGCGACGTAATGCCGGAGCGCGATCGGGTGGAGCGCGTCGTCGCACGTCTCAATGCCGGACTTGTCGGGGCCGTCGCCATCGAGACGGTGCGCTGGGAACATCAGTATTACACTGCCGACGCGACCTTCCAGGCGCAGATCGCCGATGTCGGCGCGTGCGACCTGGTGGTGAGCATCTTCTGGCAACGCCTCGGAACGCCGCTGCCGCCCGATTTCGAGCGAATGCCGGATGGCCAGCCTTATCCCAGCGGCACGGTCTACGAGGTGATGAAAGCCCTCGAGGCCAACCGGAAAAGCTCGCGCGGGTTGCCGGACGTCCTGGTTTATCGCAAAATGGCGGACGCGACGGCGCCGCTGGACGACCGCGAACGCTATCGCCTGGCGCACGAGCAGCGCGAGGCCTTCCTTGATTTCTGGGATCGATGGTTCTTCACCGACGAGGGCCAGTTCAAGGCGGCTTACAATACCTTTCAGACGACGGACGAGTTCGAGCATAAGCTCGAGCAGCACCTGCGCGCCTGGCTGCAGGAACAAGGTCTGGCTTCGCGGGAAATCGTGTGGCCGATCGCCGAGCGGGGATCGCCCTATCGCGGCCTCGAGGCTTTCGACCACGACGATGAGGAAATCTTTTTTGGGCGCGAGCGTGAAATCGGTCGCGCAATCGAACGATTGGGAAGGGCGGCCGCGCGGGGTTGCGCTTTCCTGCTGCTGGTCGGCGAGAGTGGCTCGGGCAAGTCGTCGCTGGCGCGCGCCGGCATCGTGCCCAAGCTGATCCGTGGCGCCGTTCCGGGCATCGTTCAGAGCTGGCGCTATGCGGAAGTGCGCGCCGGCACCTCAGGCGACCTCGCCGCCGCCTGTTTTGCCCCCTCCGCCCTGCCGGAGCTCATGCGTGGCGATTTTCCGAGCGCCGGGCAGCTCGCTGATCTGATCGCCGGCAGCGGAAAGGCGGCCGCCTTGCCGATCCTGCGCGCGCTCGATCGGGTCGGCATGGATCTGCAACGCGAGCTCGCGGGCGAGGCTCCAATCGAGACTGGGCTGGTGCTGCTGCTCGACCAGGCGGAGGGGCTGCTCGTCGAGCCTGGCGCCGCGCTGGAGAATCTCGCCCGCATGCTCGACGAGCTCGCCCGCAGCGGTCGCGTGCTCGTCCTTGCCACGCTGCGCTCCGATGCCTACGGCCGCTTCGTGAAAGTGCCGGCCCTGCAGGCGCTCAAGGATGCCGGCGAAACCTTCGATGTGGCAATGCCGGATCCAGCCGGGATGGCCGATATCGTGCGCCGGCCCGCCCATGTTGCCGGCATCGGTTTCGGCCGCGACCCTGCCACGGGGGCTTCAGTGGATGAAGCGATCGTGGCTTCGGCCACCGGCCGAGACGCTCTGCCGCTTGTCGAGTTTGCCATGTCCCGTCTCTATCAGCGGATGATCGAGCGCCTGGGTCGCGCGCGCGTGCCGTTGGCCCAGGCCGGACCCGACGACCTCGTGCTCGCCTACGAGGATTATGCCGCGCTCGGCGGTCTCGAGGGCGCGATCGCGGAGGCTGCCGAAGGTGCATTTGCCATGGTACCCGCCGCGGCCCAGGACGCACTTCCGCGTCTGCTTCGCACGCTGGTGCGTTCCGGCGCCGAGCCGGAGCGTGAGCAAAGCCCGATCTTCGCGCTCGCCGAAGTGCCGCATGAGGCGGCTGCATGCGATCCGGCCGCAGAGGAGCTGGTCGCGGCGCTCGCCGGCGCGCGTATCCTGGTCCTCGGCGGCATGAACGGCGCGCCGACGGTCAGGATCGCGCACGAGGCGGTTCTGCGAAGCTGGCCGCGCGCCCGCGAGATCGCGGCCGCGCATGACAAGTTCTTCCGTGTGCGCGCCGACATTCTCGCCGCCGAACAACGCTGGCGCCGGCATCAAGCCCTCGAAGCGGGCGGCGCCGATGGCTTCCTGCTTGCCCCGGGCGTGCCGCTCGCAGAGGCCCAGGACATCCGCGGCGCATTCGCCGGGGAACTCTCCCCCGATCTCATCGCCTTCATCGATCGTTCGAGTGCTCGTGCGCGCCGGCGCACACGTTGGTTGATTGCGGCCTCGGCCGTTTTTGCGCTGACGGCGGCAGCGGCAGCTGTGGCGGCCGGAGCCGCGTGGATCGCACGCAACGAGGCGGCGGCGAATGCTGCCCTCGCGCGAGCGAATGCCGATAAGGCGTTGAGCAATTTTCATGGCGCTGCCGATCAGGCCGAAGCCCTGATCGTGACGCTCGGCGGCAAGCTCAGGAACACGACTGGCGTGAGCCGCGAGGCGCTCAAGACGATCCTGGATGAGGGCCGGCAGCAGATCGAGGCGCTCGCCGCGCGCGATCCGGACGACCATTATGTCGCTCAGATACGTGCCAAGGCGGTGGCGAGCATTGCGGACATCCTCATCGACCTTGGCGAGCTCTCGGCCGCGCGCACCGAGCTCGCTTCCTGCGTACGTGACATCCGTCCAATCCCGCCGGAGCGATGGGACTGGATGGATCGTCACGTCGTGATGCTGTGCTTTTCGGCCGCCGCGCGGCTCGCCGGCGAGGAAGGCAAGGTCGACCAGGCGCTCTCGATCTCCGAACAGGCGCTGGAGATGGCGGCCGAAAACGCCAAAACGAACAGCTCGATCGACGCGCGTATTCTGACCGAGCGGCTGATCACGGTCGGCGACCTGCTGATGCGAAACGGCAAGCTCGACCTGGCGGAAAAGCGATACGCTCAGGCTCTCGATCTGCGTCGCTCTCTCCTGAAAGCGGACGACAGTGCGAAGGCCCGCGCGGACCTCGCCGAGGCGCTCGACCGGATGGGCACGATCGCTGATCGTCGTGGTCAGCCGGATCAGGCGCTCGCGAGCTATCGCGAGGTCCTGGCGATGACGCAGCGGCTTTCCGCCGATGATCCCGGCAATACCGAGCTGCTGAGGAACCTGTCGGTCGCCTACGCGAAAATCGGGGTGACGCTCACGCGCACCGGGAATTGGGCGGACGCGGTCGACAACTATAGGCAAAGCGCGGATCTGCGGCGGCAGCTGGTCGACCGCGACCCCGGCAACTGGCAGTGGCGCGCCCTTTTGGCAGAGGCCATCGAGGGAACCGGCGTTGCACTCGCCCACGCCGGTCGGCTCGATGAGGGAAAGGGGCTGCTCACCGACGCGATTGCGCGCTACCGCGAGGTCGCGCAGCACGACCCGCGCAATGCGATTGCCCGGCGCGACCTCGCGCGTGCTCTCAATCAATATGCCGTTGCAATCCTGTCCACCGACCGGGCCGGAGCCCTCACCGCCGCTCACGAAAGCCTGGCGATCTTCCGCGGCCTCGTGCAGGGCGACTCGCCGCCCGCGTCGGCCTTGGTGGATGTCGCTATTACGATGCTGACCGTCGCGGATGCCGGCGAGGACACGCGTAAGAATTACGAGGGATCGCTCGCGATTCTGCGCGCCCTCGATCAGCAAGGGACGCTGCCGCCTGGCATGCGCGCGAGCATGAAGAGCATCGAAGCCTACCTCGACAAGCTGCCGAAGCCGTAGTGGACCTTCGGGCGCCGGCGGTGGCTTCGGGCGCTGGCGCCGCGATCAGCATGGCCCATCCGCCGCACGATCACGACGAGCGGCTATCAGCATCGCATCTTCGTCTCCGCCATCATCTACGGGTCGATCCATCATCGTGGTGCTAGCGGTACAGTCGCCGATCTTCTGGATCATGTACCTGATGCACGACATCACCAACGGCGTCGGCCGGCCACCCAACGGCTGGATCTCCGACCACATCGGCCGCGCCAACGTGATGGGCATCGCCTTCGGCATCGGCGCCGTGTGCAACGCGCGGCGCCACGGGCTCAGCCTGCCGGTTACGGCCGATGCTGGCGGCCGCGACGCAGAGGGTCGCGGTCCAAGACCCGGTGCGCGATGCCGAGTTCAGGGTCGTCGCCTCCGTGTGCGGCCCTCGCGCCCGAGATATCGGCGCTCGCCCTGCAGATCGCGGGCGACGGCGCGAGCGACGCGCGCCGCGCCGCCGCTGTGCGCATCGCCGAAGCGCAAGTCGACCTCAGCTGCATCCGACGTGCGCGGCTCCGTGACCGAGGAGCTCCTCGCCGGCAAGGGGGTGACGCGCGAGCTGGTGCGGCTCGACCGCTATGAACGGCGCGCGCTGTCGCGGGCGCAAGCTGGCGATCCGTGACTACGACGAGACAGGATGGGAGCGCTAAAATCAAGGGTTGTAGATCGAGGCCGCGCACGATTTTTTCCAAAGTTGGCAGAACAATCTCGAATTCCGCTGAGATTTCAGTGGGAGATCCGGGGCCTGCGCACCCGACGATCGTCGTCGTAGCCCCCTTGACCGCCAGCGCCGCGCCATCGCTCAGCGTTCACAGGGAATGCCGTTCGCTTCGTGGCAGGCGGCCACTGCCTGGATGCGATCGAGACCCTCAGAACGTGCGAAATGACGGCGCTGCTGGTGTTGCAGGAATGTCGGGTGCCGACGGCATGTGACGCCCGACCCGCAACCCGCGCAGCCGCCCGCCCCGCCATCACCAATGTGCTCGCACGCGGTCGCGTCGCGGCATTTCGCTATGGCGTGCCGAGCCACGCGCGACCGCTGTGACGATGATCACATCGCGCTCCCTCGCGGCCGTGACAAACGGGCAGGTCTCGACCGGCATCTCATCTGAAGGAGGCCGCGGACGAGCGCCCGATCGAACTCGGCTGAACCTTGAGAGGAGAAGATCATGTTCGGTTTTGCGAGGAAGACTTGTCTGGTCGTGCCCTTCGTTCTGGCGCTCGTCAGCAGCCATGCATCGGCAGGGAGCTGGCTCAAGGCGACGCCCGCCAACCCGCTCGTTGGCCCGGTCGCACAGCGCTCGGCTCCGCTGGTTCAAAATGTCACTCCGCGAGTGACGAATTATCGAAGCTACTGCGTGTGGCCGGTCCCGTTGGGATGCATGTGCCGCCACATCGACTACGGCAGTGGATGCTGCGTGGACATGTTCTGTTCGATGAAGACCCATCAATAGATCGCTCGGCTTGGTGCCGCAGCATCTGTAGCAGGGTAGACCTGCGTGTTCTCACTAGAGGAAGGAAAAGCCATGACCATCATCAGAAAGTCCGCCCTGGTTCTGCTCGTCGCCGCCGTCGGCAGCGCAGTCAACATCGCGCAAGCGGCACCGTGGCAGCGGCCCGCAATGGCAAGCATCCATGCGACTCTTGCCCACGTCGCTTCGTATGCGGCGCGCGGCCCGGGCGGCAGGCCAATGCCCATTGTAAACGCGGGCCTGCGGCGGGGCATCGTCTTGTACGGCAAATTTCATTGCGAGGGTGGTTGCCCACAGCCTCCGCCGGCGCCATCACCTCCGCCTTCGTCAGGCCCCCCACCGCCGTGGCCTGAGCGGCATCGCTGACCGCGTCGCACTGCGGCACGCTCCGGGAAAAGCCCGCGCCGGACTTGATCCGGGGCGGGCACCGGCTCGCCGACAAGGCCGGGCGCTCAATCCCAGCCATGATGGCGCGATGGATCTGGAAACTTCACCCGATCGCCGGCGCCGCCGTCTTTCGCTCCGCCCGCGCCGCCGCCTTGATCGCATCGAGGATCGGCCTCGCCGACGTCACCACGCCGGCGCGCTGGATGTTGTCGAGGAAGCATCTTGCGCTGTCGTCCCACGTCATCGTCTGCGCGAAGGCGCGGCAGGCGTCCCGCGAAATCTCCAACGCCTTGAGGCAGGCGGTGCGCAGGTCCTCGTGCAGCACCGCGACCGGCGCGTTGCCGATGACGTCGCGCGTCGCCGCCACCGGGAAGCCGGCGATCGGCGTGGCGCAGGCGAGCGATTCGAGGAGCACCAGGCCGGAGGTGTCGGTGCGGCTCGGAAACACGAAAACGTCGGCCGCGGCGTAGATGCGGGCGAGCTCCTCGCCGTCGTTGCCGCCGAGGAAGATCGTCTTGGGGTAGCGCCGCGCGAGGTCGTCGCGCGCCGGCCCTTGGCCGACCACCACCTTGGTGCCGCGGAGATCGAGAGCGAGGAACGCCGCGATGTTCCTGTTCGCCGCGACGCGACCGACCGTGAGGAAGATCGGACGCAGCAGGCCGAGGCTCGCATCGGGCTGCGGGCGGAAGAGGTGCGCATCGACGCCGGGTGGCCAGCGCAGCACGTCGTTGAAGCCGCGCCGGCCGAGCTCGTCGCCGAGCGAGGCGCTGGATGCCATGATGCCGCGGCCGGCATTGTGGAACCAACGCAAGAACCCCCAGGCGAGGCTCTCGGGGATGGACCAGCGCGCGGATGCGTATTCGGCGGGCCGCGTATGAAAGCTCGTGGTGAATGGCTTGCGTCGGCGGCGGCAGTAGCGCCGCACGGCGAGGCCGACCGGGCCCTCAGTCGCGATGTGGATGGCGTCGGGCGCGAAGTCGGCGATGCGCGTCGCGATCTGGCGCCGGCTCGGCACCGCGATGCGGATATCGGGCGCGCCGGGCACGGCCATCATGCGCATGCCCTCGGGGGTGAGAAAGCCGACCTCGACGCCGAGCCGGCGCAGCGCGGCCGCGAGCGATGTCAGCGTGCGAACGACGTCATTGAGCTGCGGCAGCCACGCATCCGTTGCAACCAGAATACGCATTGCATTACGCGGCTTTCGCTTCCGCCATCGCGGGCTTGCGCAAGCTGCCGTGCGCGTCCTCGACCCAGTTGATGATCTCGAGCTTGCCGTCGGGATGCTCGAGCACGGCGCTGCAGCTTTCCACCCAGTCGCCGCAGTTGACGTATTGCGTGCCGCCGAACATGCGCATGGCGGCGTGGTGGATGTGGCCGCAGATCACGCCGTCGGCGTGATGGCGCGCGGCCTCGCCGGCGAGCGCGGTCTCGAACTCGCCGATGTAGTTGACCGCGTTCTTCACCTGCAGCTTCGCCCAACGCGACAGCGACCAGTAGGGCAGGCCGAGCTGGCGGCGGATGGCATTGAAGCTGGTGTTCAGCACGAGCGCGAATCGATAGGCATGGTCTCCGAGCAGCGCGAGCCAGCGCGCATAGCGCACCACGAGGTCGAACTGGTCGCCGTGGGTGACGAGGTAGCGCCGCCCGTCGGCCGCCACATGCACCGCGTTCGCCACCACCTCGACGCCGCCGAAATGGGTGCCGTAGAAGTCGCGCAGGAACTCGTCGTGGTTGCCCGGGATGTAGATCATGCGCGCACCCTTGCGCGCCTTGCGCAGGAGCTTCTGCACCACGTCATTGTGGGTCGAGGGCCAGTACCAGCTTTGGCGTATCGCCCACCCGTCGACGACGTCGCCGACCAGGTAGATGGTGTCGGCGTCGTGGTAGCGCAGGAAATCGAGCAATCGCTCGGCCTGACACCCGCGCGTGCCGAGGTGCACATCGGAAATGAACAGGGCGCGGAAACGACGCGCGGATTCGTCCGTCGTCACCATTCCGATCTCATCGTACCGAAGCTCGATGCCCAACTGGCTTTCCGGATATGTAGTTGATTCGTATATCAATCTTGTGACGATGCGACATCGCCATGGTGGACAGCCGGGGGATAAGCCCCTTTCGACCGTCGTCAATCTGTCGTATGGGCGTGGAAACCGTCAGATCACTGCAAATCGCTACCAGCGACAACGAAGGGCCAGAGGACTGCGATTGCTCGCTCAGGTTTGGAACGCCGCGATCGCCGTCGTTGCGCGCACCCGCTGGAGCCGGATCGGGCTCGTCCTCAGCGCCTGCATCATCGGCATCTCGCTCGCGATCCTGTGGCGCCGGCTGCATCACCTCGACCTTCACCACGTGATGGTCGCGCTCGCCAAGAAGGCGCCGCACGAGATCGCGCTCGCCGCGCTGGCGATCGCGGCCTCGTATGCATCGCTCACCTTCTATGACTGGTTCGCGTTGCGCACCATCGGCGAGCGCCACGTGCCCTATCGCGTCGCCGCGCTCGCGAGCTTCACCGGCTACTCGATCGGCCACAATGTCGGCGCGACCCTCTTCACCAGCGGCGCGATCCGCTACCGCATCTACTCGTTCTACGGCCTGCGCGTGCTCGAGATCACCAAGCTCTGCTTCGTCACCGGCCTCACGTTCTGGCTCGGCAATCTCACGGTGCTCGGGCTCGGGCTTGCTTACGTGCCGGGGGCCGCGAGTGCGGTCGATCACCTGCCGGCATGGGCGAACCGCACCATCGGCATCACGGCGCTATGCGTCATCCTGAGCTACGTCGTCTATGTGTGGCGCCAGCCCCGCATCGTCGGCTTCGATCGCTGGCAGGTGACGCTGCCGAACGGGCCGCTCACCCTGGTGCAGATCCTGATCGGCATCACCGATCTCTTCTTCTGTTCGGTCGCGATCTCGCTCTTGATCCCGGCGCAGCCGCCGATCGCGTTTGCGGCGCTGTCGGTGATCTTCGTGTTCGCGACCCTGTTCGGCTTCGCGAGCCACGCGCCGGGCTCGCTCGGCGTGTTCGACGCCGCTATGCTGGTCGGGCTGGGTCAGTTCGACCGCGAGGAGCTGGTGGCGGGCCTGCTGCTGTTTCGCCTGCTCTACTTCATCCTACCGTTCATGGTCGCGCTGCTGTCGGTTGGCGCGCGTGAATTATGGCTCGCGACCACGCGGGCCCAACCCATTGCGCGTCCAGAGGAGCGTTCCTAGATTCAGGGAACCCGTCGGGTACACGGAGAGTTGATTAAGGTTGTAGTCGTCGTCTGGTCGCGCCTTGAGCCTCATCGATTGCAGGTTCACGGACCGAAACGTAGGTCGCATTTTCAGGGGCGAACCGTTGACCCCCGACGCGGGCAAGCTCCCGTTTGAAAATGCCTTTCAGGTGGGGGCGCCGCATGGCCCAAATCGCGTCGCAAGCCGCGTCTCAATTCGCTCCGCAGTCCGCGCTCGATGACCTCGGACAAGACCGACGGCAGGCCGCGATCGCGGCCTTTCGCGAGGTGCGTGCCGAGACGGAGCGCCGCGCGGCGCCGCTGTCGCCCGAGGACCAGATCATCCAGTCGATGGCGGATGCGAGCCCGACCAAGTGGCATCGCGCCCATACGACCTGGTTCTTCGAGCAATTCCTGCTGGTCCCGAACCTCGACCGCTATAAGCCATTCGACGACCGTTTCGCCTTCCTGTTCAACTCCTATTACGTCGCCGCCGGCCCGCGCCATGCGCGACCGAAGCGCGGGCTGATCACGCGCCCGAGCGCCGCCGAGGTCGCGGCCTACCGTGCCCATGTCGACGCCGCGGTGATGAGTCTGATTGCCGACGTTCCCGCCGGTCGCCTCGCCGATGTGCTCAGGGTCGTGGAGATCGGCCTCAACCACGAGCAGCAGCACCAGGAGCTGATCCTCACCGACATCCTGCATGCGTTCGCGGAAAATCCTGACAGCCCGGTCTACGATGGATTGTGGCGCTTGCCGTGGACCGGCGCCAAGGACACGCGCGGCGTTGTGCACCTCGCGGAAGGCATCCGTACCGTCGGCCACCAGGACAAGAGCTTCTGCTTCGACAACGAGGAGCCGGCGCATCGCACGCTGGTCGGCCCGGTCGACGTCGCGCGCGGTCTCGTGACCAATGGCGAGTGGCTCGAGTTCATCGCCGACCGCGGTTATGAGCGCCCGGAGCTGTGGCTCTCGGACGGCTGGGCGACAGTCGCGGCCGAGGGCTGGTGCGCGCCCGGCTATTGGCGCCAAGGGGAAAAAGCCGAGGACGCAGGCGACGGCGCCTGGTCCGTCATGACGCTCGCGGGCCGCGTCCCGGTCGATCCGGCGCTGCCGGTGTGCCACGTGAGCTACTACGAGGCCGACGCGTTCGCGCGCTGGGCCGGCAAGCATCTGCCGAGCGAAGCCGAGTGGGAAGTGGCGGCGCGGGGCAACGAGCTCGACGCGGCCTTCGGCGTGGTGTGGCAGTGGACGCGCAGCGCGTATCTGCCCTATCCGGGCTACCGGCCCGTGGATGGCGCGCTCGGCGAGTACAATGGCAAGTTCATGATCAATCAGATGGTGCTGCGCGGCAGCTCCTGCGCGACCCCGCGCGGGCACGCGCGCGCGAGCTACCGCAATTTCTTCTATCCCCCCGCACGCTGGCAGTTCACCGGCGTACGGCTCGCTGATTTCCCCGCCTGACGGCGCGAACGGAGCCCCGTATCACCATGAGTATGCTCGCCAGAACCGCCGCGCCTGCGCGGCCGCCACTCTCCGATTTTGCCCGCGATGCCATGGCGGGGCTCGGCAACAAGCCGAAATGGCTGTCGGCGAAGTATTTCTACGACGATCATGGCTCGGCCCTGTTCGAGCAGATCACGGCGCTCCCCGAGTACTATCCGACCCGCACCGAGCTCGGCATTCTGAAAGATCGCGCCCACGACATCGCGCGGCTGATCCCGCTCGGCGCCTCCCTGATCGAGTTCGGCAGCGGCTCGACCGTCAAGGCGCGTATCGTGCTCGGCGCCGCCGCGGTTACGGCCTATGTACCGGTCGACATCTCGGCCGGCTTCCTCAACAGCGAGGCCGCCCGCCTGAAGCGCGATCTGCCGGGCCTGCAGATCCATCCGGTGGCGGCCGACTTCACCAAGCCGTTCGAGTTGCCGGCGGCGCTCCGCGCGCGGCCGCGCGTCGGCTTCTTTCCCGGCTCGACCATCGGCAATTTCGAGCCCCCCGAGGCGGAGAAATTCCTGAGCCACGCCGCGCGTCTGCTCGGGCGCGGCGCGCACTTCATCGTCGGCATCGACCTCGTGAAGGATACCGAGGTGCTCAACGCCGCCTACAACGATGCGGCCGGCGTGACGGCGGCGTTCAACCTCAACCTCCTGCGGCGCATGAACCGCGAGCTCGGCGCCGACTTCGATCTCGCGAGCTTCCGCCACCGCGCCTTCTTCAATCCGACCGCAAGCCGGATCGAGATGCATCTCGAGAGCACGAGAGCCCAGAAGGTGCACGTGAGCGGCCAGACGTTCGCATTCGCGGCGGGTGAGACCATCCACACCGAGAGCAGCTACAAGTACACGCTCGCGTCCTTCCAGGCGCTCGCCACCCGCGCCGGCTGGTCGCCCGTCACGGTGTGGACCGACGCGGCCGGGAATTTCTCCGTGCACGCGCTCGTCGCTTCGTAGGCCGCATGGAGGCGCGCTGCGCGGAGGAAGCCCGAATCGGCTGTCGCTCCATGCAGCTGGGCCAGGGCGTGCAGTCCCGCGCCATGCGCGTGCGTTGGTCCTCTGTCCCGGCATTCCGCTTCGCTCCATGCGGGCTACCCGCTATAGTTGGTCCGGGCGCAGGTAAGGTCGGGGGACCGGGGGGATTTATGCAGGACGCGGTGGCGCGCGGCGCGCGCGTGACGCGGCTCGGGTCGGATTTCCGCTGGCCGGGGCGGCGGCTGGTCGCGGTCGTCTTCAACGTCGCCTATGAGGCGTGGTCGGACGGCAAGAGCCCGGGGCTCGGACCGATGGGCAACCCGTTGCCGAGCGGCACCTTCGATACCAACGCGCTGTCCTGGGGCAACTACGGGCCGGTCCGCGGCATCGAGCGGCTGCTCAAGGTGCTCGACCGGGTCAAGCTCAAGGCGAGCGTGATGGTGAGCGGCGTGCTCGCCGAGCGCACCCCGGACACGGTGCGGGCGATCGCGGCGGGCGGCCACGAGATCGTCGCACACGCCTACGCGCAGGACATCGTCCCGGCCGCCCTCGCGCCCGAGGCGGTCGAGGCCGATATCATCAAGACCACCACGGTGCTCGGCGCGATCTCCGGCACGCAGCCGACCGGCTGGATCAGCCCGCGCGGCACGCCCGCGCGCGAAAGCGCGAGCGCGCTGGTGCGAGCCGGCTACAAGTGGCACGGCGACGTGTTCGACGACGACCGCCCCTATGTGCAGCAGCTCGACGATGGCCGCATCGTCGCGATCCCGCTCACCATGGAGATCAACGATCTGCCGCACGCCATGCGGTTCGGCCGCTCGCCGCGCCAGTTCGTCGAGGAGTTCGACAACCTGCTCGGCCACGTGCTCGCGGTCGAGGACGAGGCGCTGATGATCGACGTGACCGCGCACGCCCACTGCTACGGCCGCCCGTCCGGCGCCTGGGCATTCGAGTCGATCGCCCGCAAGGTGATGTGGCGCGACGACGTGTGGGTCGGCACCCGCGGCGAGATCGCGGCCCACGTGCTCGGCGCAGTGAAGTGAGGCAGGCGGTCGCGTGTAGGGTGGGCAAAATCGCGTGTGAAGATCTGCATCGGGCTTGCAGGCGATTTTCCCCACGCGGTACAAGCGCCCCGATCCGCGTGGGCATTGCGCCTGATCCGCTTGAGCTCGGCGACAGTCCGAGGTTCGCAATGCCCGCTCTACGGCTTCCGATTTCAATCGAGGACAATCATGAAAATCGTCGCGTTCGAAATTTCGGGCAGCCCGCGCCTCGGCGTGGTCGAGAGCGACCAAGTCATCGACCTGCAGGCGGCCGATCCCAAGTTGCCGAGCGAGCTCGGCGCGCTGCTGGCTGCGACCAACGGCGACCTTTCCGCGGTGAAGGATGTTGTGAAGCGCGCGCCCGCCGCCGCGCACCGGCCGCTCAATGGCATCAAGTTCGCCCTGCCGGTCGGTCGCCCCGGCAAGATCATCTGCCTCGGGCTGAACTATCTCGATCACGTCAAGGAAGGCCCCAACCGCGACAACATCCCGAAATTCCCCACCATCTTCATGCGCTGCCTCACCTCCATGGTGCCGCACGAGAGCGCGATCATCCGCCCGAAGGCGTCGGAGACCCTCGACTACGAGGCGGAGCTGATGCTGATCGTCGGCAAGCGCGCCAAGCACCTCACGATGGACAACGCGACGTCGTGCATCGCCGGCTGGTCATGCTCGAACGAGGGCTCGGTGCGCGAATTCCAGCGCAAGACCACCCAATGGGACATGGGCAAGAACTTCGACCGTACCGGCGGCTTCGGCCCCTGGATGGTCACGGCCGACGCGCTGCCGGAGGCCGGCAAGGGTCTCAAGATCGAGAGCCGGCTCAACGGCAAGGTCATGCAGTCGGACAACACCGAGAACATGATGTTCCCGGTGCGGGAGATGCTGGTGTTCATCACGCAAGGGATGACGCTCGAGCCGGGCGACATCATCTTCACCGGCACGCCGTCGGGCGTCGGCCATGCGCGCAAGCCCAATCCGATCTGGATGAAGAACGGCGACACGTGCGAGATCGAGATCGAGGGCATCGGCGTCCTGCGCAATCCGATCGAAGATGAGAAATAGCAACCTCAAGAAAGCAAATCGCGCCGGGAGGGGGCCTTCGATGACGTTGATGCGAACGCTGCTCGCTGCGGCAGCTCTTGCGCTCGCCGTGCCGGCAGGCGCGCTTGCGCAGGACTGGCCGACCCGGCCGATCCACGTCATCGTCGGCGCCGGTCCGGGCGGCGGCACCGACATCATCACCCGCATCATCGCGCCGCCGCTCGGCGACCTGCTCGGCCAGCCGATCGTGGTCGAGAACAAGCAGGGCGCCGGCAACATCATCGCGGCCGAGACGGTCGTGAACGCGCCGCACGACGGCTACACCGCCTACATGATGAACAATGCGCATGGCGTCTCGGCCGCCATGTACAAACATCTGCCGTTCGATTCCGTGAAGGACTTCGCCTTCGTGTCGCTCACCGGCACCGCCGGATTGGTGCTGGTGGTGCGGCCGGACTTCCCGGCTAAGAGCGTCGCCGAGCTGATCGCGCTCGCCAAGCGCGAGCCCGGCAAGCTCAATTTCGCCAGCGTCGGCATCGGCACCACCCAGCATTTTTCCGGCGAGCTGTTTCGCCAGCTCGCCGACATCGACGTGAGGCACATCCCCTATCGCGGCACGCCCGCGGTGCTGACCGGCTTGCTCGCCGGCCAGGTCGACTTCACATTCGAGCTGGTGCAGCCGGTGCTCGGGCAAGTGCGCGCCGGCACGCTCAAGGCGCTCGCCGTGACCTCGCCGACCCGCTACCCGGCGCTACCCGACCTGCCCACCGTCGCCCAGTCCGGTCTGTCGAGCTTCCAGGTGATGAGCTGGTATGGGCTTTCCTTCGCGGCCGGGACCCCCCAGCCGATCATCGACAAGATGAACAAGGCGTTGCACGAGGTGCTGGCGCGCAAGGACATCCAGGAGGCGCTCCTCAAGGTCGGCGCCTCGGCCAGAAGCTCGACGCCCGACGAGATGCGGGCGCATGTCATCAGCGAGATCGCCAAATGGAGCGCCGTGCGCGAGAAGGCCGGCATCCCACAGCAGGAGTAACGGCGCTCGCAACTGGCAGTCTACTCTGCTAGTTGTCGTCATGCCCGCGCTTGTCGCGGGCATCCACGTCTTATGGGATCAAAGCAAAGAAAGACGTGGATGGCCGGGACGAGCCCGGCCGTGACGATGGAAAAACCTTGGGGCTTGGGCATGACCGAACCAATGAAAATCCTCACCATCTGCGGCTCGCTGCGCAAAGGCTCGTACAATGCGGCGCTTGCCCGCATGGCGCCGAAGCTCGCGCCCGCGGGCATGACGTTCAGCGATGCGCCATCGTTTGCGCAGATGCCGATCTACAATCACGACGACCAGGAGGCGAGCGGCTTTCCGCCGACCGTGACGGCTTGGGCGGACGCGATCCGTGCCGCCGACGGGCTGCTGATCGTCACGCCCGAATACAACTGGTCGATCCCGGGCGGGCTGAAGAACGCTATCGACTGGGCCTCGCGCCTCAAGAACCAGCCGTTCGCCGGCAAGCCGGCCGCGGTGCAGTCGGCGGCGGGCGGGCTGCTCGGCGGTGCGCGTGCGCAGTATCAGCTGCGCCAGTCGCTAACCTCGGTCGACGTGCTGTGGTTCGGCCGGCCCGAGGTGATCGTGAGCTTCGCGCCGCAGAAGTTCGATGCCGCGACGCTCGAGCTCAAGGACCAGGGCGCCATCGACATGGTCAAGGCGCAGCTCGCCGGCTTCGAGAAGTTCATCCGCATGGTGAAGGGGAAGTAGCGGCTGCCGCGCGCGCGGTCGTGTCGGCCAACGCGACGCGTCCGGGCGAGGCCCGCACCATCTTGCAAGCAATAATTGCGTGCGCGGAAATGCGCTGATAGATTGAGGCCTCGCGCCACGACGGGGAGGCCGCCGCATGTCCGATCGCGCGTACGCCGACGCGGATTTCGCCCATCCCGAGGTCGCCTGCGATCTGGTCATGAAAGGCGGCATCACGAGCGGCGCCGTCTATCCGCTCGCGCTGGTCGAGCTCGCCAAGAAATATCGCTTCGCCAACATCGGCGGGACGTCCGCCGGCGCGATCGCGGCGGGCGCGGCGGCCGCCGCCGAATACGGACGTTATGCGGCAGGCGCCGGCTTTCCGCGGCTCGCACAAGTGCCAAGCGAGCTCGGGCCGATCCTGTTCAAGCTTTTTCAGCCGAGCCGGTCGGTCGCGCCATTGTTCGCGATCCTCGTTGCCGCCATGAAGGCGAAGAGCGCTTTGGGCAAGGTCGTCAGCGTGGTCGGGGCGGCGATCTGGGCTTTCCTGCTCTGGGCCGTCATCGCACTCGGGCTGGCCGTCGCGATCGCCTTCCTGCTGTGGGACTTCGGGCAGATCAGCATCGGCGCCGCCATTTTCCTTTTTCTTCTGCTGTTGCTCATCGGCTTGCTGATCGCGGTGCTGGTGCCGCTCGGCCGGATGGTGGGGACCGGCCTGGCGAAGAACCACTACGGTCTATGCCCGGGCATCCGTCAGCCCGGCTACCGCAATCCCGCGCTTACCGACTGGCTCGCCGACACGATCGACGCCTTGGCCGGGCGCGACCCGGCGCGCTCGGACCCGCTGACCTTCGGCGACCTGCTCAAGCCGGCCGGCGGTCCGCTCGGCCGGCCGCCGATCGCGCTGCGCATGATGACCACCAATCTGATGATGAGCCGGCCATACACGCTGCCGCTGGCCACGCGAATCTACAAGTTCAGGAAGTCCGAATTCCAACGGCTGTTCCCGCCCCGGATCATGCGCTACCTGCTGCGCGTCTGTAAGCCGTTCACGCCGGAGGGAGGCCAGGGGGACGAGGGGGGTCCAGGGGGCGAAGGGGATCAAGCGTGCAAGGACGGCGAATTCTATGAGTTTCCGTCCGCGGATGATCTTCCCGTGGTCGTTGCGGCGCGCATGAGCCTCAGCTTTCCGATCCTGATCTGCGCCGTGCCGCTCTATGCCGAAGATTGGACGATGAAAGGGGACTACGCCAAGCCGCTCCGGCTTTGCCTGTTCAGCGATGGCGGTCTGTCGAGCAATTTCCCCATCCAGTTCTTCGACGGCCTGCTGCCGAACTCGCCAACGTTCGGGATTTCGCTCGGTCAATACGACGTGCGGCGCGATCGCAATGCCAAGCACGGGGACCCGGACAACGCGTGCATCAATCGCGTCTGGATGCCGAAGCCGACGGAGGCCAACAGCGGCTGGCTGCTGCCGATCGAGCCGTTCAGCGGCATCGTCGAGTTCTTCTCCCGTCTCATCGATGCCGCCAAGGACTGGCAGGACAACATGCAAGCCACCATCGCCGGCACGCGCGAGCGGATCGTGAGCGTCTTCCTCAAGCCCGACGAGGGCGGCCTCAATATCGACATGCCGCCGGAGCTGGTGACACGCCTCGCCGAATATGGCGCGTGCGCCGGCGACAAGCTGCGCGACGAGTTCGATCTCGACGAGCACCGTTGGCGGCGCTTTCTCGTCACCATGGATCGGCTCGAGCATTCGCTCGCGGAGATCCTTGCCTCCTACAAGGGCATGCCGGATGGCCCTGAGTCCTTCGCCAAGTTCCTCGAGCGCTATCCCGAGGACGCGAAGAGCTACCGGCGCGCGCTCAAATACCTCGACGAGCTGCGGTCGCGCGCCTCGTCGCTCGCCGATCTCGCGACGGCATGGTCGGGGCAACCGCAGATTCCCGACGCGGACCTGCCGCATCCGAAGACCGATATGCGGATCACGCCCAAGATGTGAGAACCGCCGCGCGACTACTCGATCCGCTGCAGCACGATCGACAGCTCGTGGTGCCCGCTCGTGTTGTCCGAATCCTGCCGGCCCCACATCGAGCCGTCGGGCAGCAGCAGAAACGTGTAGCTCGACCGTTCCCAGGTGAAGTGCAGCCCCTTTTCGTTGACGCTCGCGGCGAACGGCACGAAGCGGGCGGAATTCTGCGTCTTCTCGTTGGTCACCTGCGGCACGCCATGCGCGTAGATGCCGACCGCGGTGCCGTCCTCCTCGACGCGCTCGACCACCAGGATGGCCTGGCGGCCGCGATCGTTCCAGCGCTTGTCGCCGCCCCAGGCACCGAGATAGCCCGCATAGGCCGCCGGGACCGCGGAGGCCGGCATCAGGACCGGCACGCGCGGCGGCAGCGGGATTGACTGGTTCTTCGCCAAGGTTCGCAGCTTTGCCAGGTCGAAGCGAGACGCGGGGCCAACCGACGCGAGCTGCGGCGGGGCCGCATCCGCCGACGCGGGCGCGCGTTCGCCGCGCAACTGCACGGCCGCGAACGCGGCGGCCACACAGGCTGCAGCACCGACCGCGGCGCCCGCGAGCATGCGGCCACGGCGCGGGCGTGCAGTCTTCTTCGCCGGCGGCGCCTCGGCTTCGGGCTGCGCGATCACATAGGCGTGGATCGGGTTGGGCAGGTTCTTCACCTGCTGCTCGCCGATGTCGATGAACGTCGCCTCGATCTTTCCGGCGACCTGCTCGCGCACGGTCTGCGACACGCAGATCGCGCCGGCCGGCGAAAGGCTTTCGAGCCGCGCCGTGATGTTGACCCCGTCGCCGAACAGCTCGCCGTCGCGGTCCATGATGTCGGCGAGCGACACGCCGATGCGGATGCGCATGTGCCGCTCCGGCGGAAAGGCGGCGTTGCTCGCCCGCGCAGCCGCCTGCACGTCGAGGGCGCAGCGCACCGCATCGACCGAGCTCGCAAATTCGGCGAGCACCGCGTCGCCGACCATGTTGACGATGCGGCCGCCGTGGCGGGCGGCGGCCTCCTCGAATATGGTGCGATAGGCGGCGAGGCGGCGCACGGTCTCTTCTTCGGCGTCGGCCACGAGCCGGCTGTATTTGACGATATCGGCGGCAAGAAGCGCTGAAATCTTGCGTTTCATGGTCGCTGGTCGGCCGCTCTCAGAAACGGGGCTCGGCAAGCCGCCCGAACTCCCACTGGATATTTCTACAGCGGTGCGCAGGCTGTCCATAGCATGATCCCGAGAGCCCGATACTAGCGGTCGGAAAAGATTATGCCAAACATGATGTTAAGGCGTGATGGCGAGATTACGATCTAAGCGCCACGACATACCGCCACAATGTCACAATCCCCGGTTCGGCTGGCCGACCTTCACGGGTCAGGCGTCGGCCGCGCGCTCCAGCTCCTCCCTGCGCTCGAGGCAGTAGTAGCCGGCGAGCCGGCTGATCAGCTTTGCGTCCATCCAGTCCTGCAGGATGCGGCTGAGATTTTCGCGGGCGATGCCTGCCATCGCGGCGAGGTCGCCCTGGCTCACCTTCTGGCGGATGAGGATGCGGCCGGCGCCGACGTCCTTGCCGAACGCCGCCGCGAGGCTGAGCAGCGCCCGGGCGGCGCGCGCCTTGATCGACAGCGAGCTCATGGCGAGCGTCGCGCTGTTGTCGCGCAGGCGGCGCGCCAGCAGATCGGCGATGTGGCGGTAGATTTCGGGGCGCGCGGCCGCGAAGGCTTCGAACTTGGTGCGGCTGATGAAATAGAGCCTCGTGCGCTTGATCGCAGTCACCGTGGCCGAGCGCGGCGAGCCGTCGACGAGCGACAGCTCGCCGATGAAGCCGCCGGCGCCGAGGATCGCGAGAATGCGCTCGCGCCGCGACGGCAGCTCGACCGAGACTTTCATGAGCCCATCGATCACGTGATAGCAGCCGTCGCACGCGTCGCCATTGCGAAACAGCGTCTGGTCGGGCGCAAGCTCGACCGTGCTCGCCTGGGCGATCAGCCCCTCGGCGAGCGCCGGTGGCAGGACGGAAAACAGGGTGTCGCGGGCCATCTCGTCGGTCCCCGGGCGATTCGCTTGCCCACCTGTCTGGCGGATGATGCGCAAGCGCGGGTCAAAAAGACAGACCCCGGCGGGATGCCCCGCCGGGGCCTTGGTTCGGTGCCGGGCGGCTTGCCGCGTGCGGTTTCGTCACTGCGGGCCGGGCTGACCGGGATGCATCGGCAGGGCGTTGGGCATATTCGGTGCGCCGTTCGGCGTCGCGATCGCCTGCTCCTGCGTGCACACGTCGGCGAACGCGACCGCGCCGTTCGGCAGATACTGCTTCACGAGGCAGTTCGGCTGCTGCGCGACCGGCTGTTGGACCGGTGCCGCCATCGCAGCCGCAGTGGTCGCCACCGCACCGACACCTGGCCCGCCGATGATCGGACGGGGGTGCGGATAGCACCAGCCGAAGCGCCAGCAGTTGCCGAAGCGCGGGTACCACCAGCGATAGCCGTAGCCAAAGCGATAGCCGCCGAAGCCCCAGTGGTAGCGCCCGTAGCCCCAGTGACCGAAGCGATACGGGAAGTGGTGATAGGAGCCGCCGAAGTGGTAGCCGTAGTGGCCGTGCAAGCCACCGCGCAAGCCACCACCGAAATGGCCCCAGGCGGACGCATTGGTGGGCGTCAGGGCCGAGACCGCGATGGCGGCGGTCGCCACGATGGCGAAGAGGGACGTGCGGGACAAGCGGGACATGGTCATTCTCCTTCGAGATTGGGTTCAGGTTGAGGTTGAAGTTGAGATTGAAGTTGAGGATGAGATTGAAGTTGAAGTTCAGGTTCAGTGTTCGGGTCCGGGATCAGCTTTCGGGTTTCTTTACCCAACCGTTCGTCGGGGGCAGGCGGCGATGCGTTCGTCGATCGGCGCGTTCGGGCGCGACATTCGCCCGTTCTGTGATGCCCATCACGAGACGACCGAAGGGGTGGCGTGATCGGAACGAGGTGTGCGGGGCATGCGCAAAAGAAAATCGCGGCCGCGAGGCAGCCGCGATTGGTCTTCGTGCGGATTTGATCGCGCGCGCCGTCAGTGCTGCGCGGGCGGCGCCTGTGGGGGTTGTCCGGGTGCGGCTGGCGGTTCCTGTGGCGGCTCGTCCGGTCCGGGACCCGGTGCCGCCTGCGGCGGCTGCCCCGGCGCTTGCGCCGGCGTATTGCGCCGCTGCGCGTTGGCCATGCCGAAGTTCGGGTTCTGAGCGTGGCAGGCGGCGACGAGCGCCGGGTCGACGGCCGGTAGCGGCTTGGTTGCTCGCGGCCGCTGCGCCATGCCCAGCATGATCGGACGGATGCAGTCGACCACGAGGCCATCGCCGACGCGCGCCCCCTCCCTGACGAAGCCCGCCTGCAGGCAGACCTGCCGGATGGCGGCGCATGGCCGCGACATCGGTTGTTGCGGCTGCTGTGGCTGTTGCGGCGGCGGCTGTTGCGCGATGGCGGACGCCGACCCTGCAATGGCGATGGCAACGAGGGGTAGCAGGACTGAAAATCGCGGCATGAGGGCGCTCCCAACGTGAGTGAGTGCCGGGATGGTACGTGGTCCGTCGCGCGCGGTCATCTCGAATGTCGCGTCGAACGCGTGACGGGCGTCACAGAAAGGTCGTTTGTCGGGCCGCAGGGCGATCGTGATGTGTCTGCGCACGTCCGGCGCGTCACTCCGGTGCGCGGATGTCGGCGCTTTCGATCACCTTTCCCCACTTGTCGATTTCCGACTTGATGTAGGCATCGAGCTCTTCGGGCGACCCGCCGCCGATCGACATGCCGAGGTCGGCGTAGCGGCGCGCGAAGTCGGGCGCCGCAAGCCCGCGCTGCACCTGCGCATTGAGCTGATCCACGATCGCGCGCGGCGTGTGCGCCGGGGCGACCACCGCGAACCAGGTCTCGGCCGCGAAGTTTGGAATCGCGGCTTCTGCGAGCGTCGGGATGTCGGGCGCGATGGGCGAGCGCTGCGCCCCGGTGACCGCGAGCGCGCGCAGCGAGCCGGCCTGGATGTTGCCGATCGCCGCCGAGACGTTGGTGAACATCATCGGGATCTGACCGCTGAGCACGTCGTTGAGCGCCGGCGCCTCGCCGCGGTAGGCGACGTGCACGAGCTTGATGCCGGCGAGCTGGGCAAAAAGCTCACCCGCCATGTGCGGGGTCGTGCCGACGCCGCCCGACGCGAAGTTGAGCGTGCCCGGCTTCGCCTTGGCGAGCGCGATCAGCTCGGCGACCGAATGGGCCGGGAATTTCGGGTTGACGACCAGCACCAGCGGCGAGGCGCCGGCGCGCGCGACGCCGGCGAAGTCGCGCGCGGCGTCGATCGCGAACTTGCGATAGAGCGCGGGCGCGACCGCGAGCGTGGTCTGGCTGCCCATCAGCAGCGTGTAGCCGTCGGGCGCCGCGCGGGCGACGTCGGCGGTCGCCAGCATGCCGCTTGCCCCCGGCCGGTTCTCGACGACCACGGACTGGTGCAGCGCCACCGTCATCGCCTGGGCGACGAGCCGCGCCGCGACATCGGTCCCGCCGCCGGCCGAAAAGCCGACGATCATCTTCAGCGGATGGTCGGGGAAGGGCGCGGCCTGCGCCGCGGCAGCGCTCAGCGCCCCGCAGGCCGCGAGGGCAATCGCCGCGGTGGTGGCGAACGTGGCTTGAGATCGGGACATTGGGGGCGATCCGTGGTTGAGGCAGCCGGATGTTACGCCGTGCGTCACCGTGGGTCATCCGCATCCCGCCGGGGGAAGGCTTTCGCCGCAACATGCGCTAAGCTGCCGCGTGCCCGTAATCGCCGCGCGCAGGAGACGAGCGTCATGACCCCGAGGCGTTGGGAAAAATTGCGCCGGTTTGCCGACTATGCCCAGTTCGAACGGATCGCGCTCAGCTGCGTCCTGGTCATCCTCAGCGTGATCTCCGTCTATGCGATCGTCGCGCTCATGATCAAGCTCTCGGACGATTTCACACTGGGCGAGGCATTCTTGGAAAAAGCCGCCTTGCAGGACACATTTGGCGCCATCCTGACGATTCTCATCGTGCTGGAGTTCAATCATTCGGTCTATGTGGCGCTGACCCACAAAGCGGGGGCCATTCAGGTTCGTACCGTCATCCTGCTGACCGTGCTGGTCATCACCCGCAAGCTCATGCTGCAGGACTTCAACGCGATGACGACGCAGACGTTTCTGGGTTTCGGCGCGCTTCTGCTGGCACTTGGAGTGATCTACTGGCTCATTTCCAATGCCGATCGATCGCACGCGGCCGCCGAGGCGGAAGCCAAGAAGCAGAAACCCGGCTACACCGCCTGACCCTCGCGCCGGGCGGAAAAGCCCTTTACAGCGGATCTCCCCTCAGCCACGCTTGACCGCGCCGGTAAAGCGCATCGAGCTCCGGCCCGATCAGGCCCGGCATGTCCATCTTCACGGTCTGCCCGTTCTTGCTCTGCAGATAGGCGAGGTGGCGATAGCCCTCGGGAAAGCGCGAGAGCAACGCAGGATCGAGCCGGAGGGTCGCCGCGGGGTCGACTGGACTGATGCGATCGCGCTCGTAGATCGGCTGGCGCAGCACGATACCCCAGCGGTCGTCGCGCTTCTCGAGAAAATCGTAGAAGCGGCCGGAGCAGACCACGTCGCAGACGACGCCGTCGATCGGGCCGCGCTGGGCGATCTGCATCTTGGTCTGCGCGATGGCGCGCGTGCCCTTGAGGTCCACGCTCGTGCCGCCCTGGAAGTGCGACGTGCGGGCGCCGCGTGCGAAGCCTTGCTGGCTCACCGCGACGAATTCATCGACCCCGCCCTGGAACCAGGTCGCCATCATGACGCCGTCCGGGTGCCAGCAAGTGCGGAAGTCCTCCCAGCGGCCGGTGTCGCGCCACATCGCCCAATTTTCGATCAGCTCGCGGATGACGAGACGGTCGAGGAGGGCGGCGAGCATCGTGGCGGGCATGGGTATCTCTCGAGTTTACGCCGTCAGGCGGGGATTGCTTAGCTTCGCTCCCAATGACAGGTTCCGCTCAAGAACTATCGGAGGCATGTCGCCCATGGCAAGGCTCGATGGTCGCGTCGCGATCGTGACCGGTGGCGCGAAGGGCATCGGCCGTCATTATTCGCAAGCGCTCGCCGCCGAGGGCGCGCGGGTGATGATCGTCGACGTCGCCGACGGCAGCGGGGTCGCGGCCGAGATCGCCGCGCGGCATGGCGCCAATTCGGTCACCAGCACGACCGCCGACGTGAGCGACGAGGCCGCTGTCGAACAGCTTGTCGCCGCGACGCTCGGGCGCTTCGGCAAGATCGACATCCTGGTCAACAACGCGGCGCTGTTCGCGCCATTACAGGAGCAACCGTTCGCGGAGATCGACGTCGCCCTGTGGGATCGCGTCATGGCCGTTAATGTGCGCGGCATGTTCCTGATGGCGAAGCACGTGGCGCCGCACATGATCGCGCAGCGCTCCGGCAAGATCATCAATATCGGCTCCGGCACGGCGGCGCGCGGCATCCCGCACATGCTGCATTACGTCACATCGAAGGGCGCCGTCACCTCGTTCACCCGGGCCCTGTCGCGCGAGCTCGGCGCCCATAACATCTGCGTCAACACGCTCGCGCCCGGCTTCACCATCAGCGACACCGTCGTCGAGCAGAACCCGGGCCACCTCAAGTCGGCGCGCGAGCCTGCCATCGCCCGCCGCGCCCTCAAGCGCGACCAGACCCCGGAGGACCTGGTCGGAACGTTGATCTTCCTCGCTTCTTCCGAGTCGGATTTCATGACCGGGCAGACGCTCGCGGTCGACGGCGGTACCAATAACACCTGATCGCCACACCTGGGTGCGGGGCAGTCCAGGGGCGCGGAATCGGATATTCCCGCCTTCCCGTAAATTCCCTATATTGCGGGCAATACTTTCGGATTCCGGCCCAAATGGAGGATCTCATGGCGGTCGCGACGGCAACAAAGACAACCGAAACCAAGCCCGACGCCAAGCACAATATCGAGGCCATGCGCGAGGCCTACTACGAGCGGATCGCCAAGTACGACATGGCGCCGCTGTGGAAGGTGATGAAATCGGTCGTCACCAAGGAGCCGGTCACCCACGTGGCGCCGGCGATCTGGCGCTTTGCCGACGCCAAGGCCCTGGTGCTCGAATCGGGCCCGCTGATCACCGCCGAGGAGGCCGAGCGGCGCGTGCTGATTCTCGAAAACCCGGCCATGCGCGGCCAGTCGAAGATCACCAACTCGATGTTCGCCGGCATCCAGATGATCCTGCCGGGCGAGGTTGCGCCGGCGCACCGCCATGTCTCGTCGGCGATCCGCTTCGTGCTCGACGGCAAGGGCGCCTACACCGCGGTCGAGGGCGAGAAGAGCGTCATGGCGCCAGGCGACTTCGTCATCACCTCGAACTGGGCGCCGCACGATCACGGCAACGACTCTGACGAGCCGATGATGTGGCTCGACGTGCTCGACTTCCCGATGGTCAACTTCTTCGAGACCTCGTTCGCCGAGCATTTCGACGACGCGACCCAGGCGACCTCGCGCGAGGACGGCGACTCGCTCGCCTTCTACGGCTCGGGCGTGCTGCCCGACAGCGTGCCGGATCGCCGCGGCGCGAGCCCGATCATCAATTACACCTATGCGCGTACGCGTCCGATCATCGAGCGCATGAAGAAGGCGGGCGACATCGACAAGCGCCATGGCGCCCGCGTGCGCTACGTCAATCCGGTCACCGGCGGCCCGGTGCTGCCGACCATGGGCGCGAACCTCGCGCTGCTGCCGCAGGGCTTCAAGGGCGAGCAGTACCGCGCGACCGACGGCACCGTGTTCGTCTGCGTCGAGGGCAAGGGTACGACCAAGGTCGGTGACAAGACCCTGGAGTGGGGCCCGAACGACGTGTTCGTGGTGCCGCCGTGGCAGCGCTACGCGCACACCGCCGGGAAGGAGTCGGTGCTGTTCTCGATCTCGGATCGCCCCGCGCAGGAAGCCCTCGGCATCTGGCGCGAAGAGCATTGAGCTCACTTCGTCATTGCGAGGCGCGCGCAAGCGCGCCGAAGCGATCTCGGGCCGCGAGGCATGACTCTTCGCACGGGATTGCTTCGCTTCGCTCGCAATGACGATTTCCTTCACTCATGACGCTCCCGCCCAGCGCGTCGTTTTCGGCGCGGGCGCGATTTCGCGCCTCGGCGACGAGGCGGCTCGCCTCGGCATCGCACGTGCGCTGGTGATCGCGACGCCCGGCAGCGGTGCGCGGCTCGGTGCGCGCGTTGCCGAGTTGCTCGGCAGCCGTTCGGCCGGCGTGCATGCGCAGGCCGTCATCCACGTGCCGCGCGCCGTCGCGCAGGCGGGGCTTGCGGCGGCGACGAGCGTGCGCGCCGATGGGCTCGTCGCGGCGGGGGGCGGCTCGGCGATCGGGCTCGCCAAGATCGTCGCGCGCGACACCGGCCTGCCGATCGTCGCGCTACCGACGACCTATTCGGGCTCGGAGGCAACCCCGATCTGGGGCACCAGCGACGGCGAGCGCAAAACCACCGGCCGCGACAGCAAGGTGTTGCCGCGCACCGTCATCTATGACCCTGAGCTGACCTACGCGCTCCCGCCCGCCGTCACGGCCGCGAGCGCCATGAACGCGATCGCGCACTGCGTCGAAGGCCTATGGGCGCCGGAGCGTACGCCCGTGACCGTCGCTTACGCCACCGAGGCGATGCGCCGCTTCGGCGCGCATCTGCCGGGCGCGGTCGCGAACGGCAACGATGCGGAGCCGCGGAGCGAATGCCTGGTCGCCGCCTGGCTCGCCGGCGCCGTGCTCACTGGGGGCACCGGCCTGCATCACAAGCTCGCGCATGTGCTCGGCGGCTACGGCCTGCCGCATGCCGAGACGCACGCGATCATCCTGCCGCGTGTGGCACGCTTCAACCTCGCGGCAGCACCCGAGGCGCGCGCACGCCTCGCCGACGCGCTCCGTGCGGCCGAGCCGGCCGAGGCGCTCGCCAGGATGGTGCAGGATTTCCCGATCCCGCAGCGCTTGCGCGACGTGGGCTTTGACGAGGCGAAAATCGACGATGCGGCCCGTCAAGTGGCGGCGCTCGCCATCAGGGATCCGCGGCCGGTTTCGGCCGACGACGCGCGTGCCATTTTACGGTCGGCAGTGTGAGTCATCTGCTGCTGCAAATGTGCTGGCGGATGGTTACCTCGTTGCCCCACCGATTGATCGTCTGCGTCTCGACGACCCGGCAGTAAGGCCCGTCGTGATCAGTCCGATAGACGTCGATTGCGTCCGCCCGTGCGGCCGAGGCTCCCGCGAGGCCGAACAGGGCCAGAGCTCCAAACGCTGCCGCTGCAATTGCGCTTTTCATGCTGGTCAAACGGCGCACCCGCTATTCCGTTCCCCGGATCGGTCCAGGTGGAACCGCCGATAAACGCGTGGCGGCGCTGGTGCGCGATCCGGTGGCACGGCCAGTCCCTAAAAATTTAATCGGCGCCAAGCGGGGATGCAGTAACGGCGCTGTTGCTCAAAGCCGGAACAGAAGTGTAAAACCCGCCCGCCCGATTTACGATCGGCGAAAATTTTACTTGATCATCATCGCCGGCGATTTGGATGGCAGCGCCATCCGGGATACAACAAAAGATAATGAATGGGAGGAATTGGAATGATCCGCGCCTTGTTCGCCTCGCTGATCCTGGTCGCGGCCGCACCCGCGCTCGCGCAGCAGCAGAAGATCGGCGATCCGCCCGAGGCGAAGAACATGCGCCTCGTCGGCTACAACGACCTGCAGGGGCGTAGCGCCTATCAGCCGGTGATCCACAAGCAGGGCGACCGCTACATCGCCTATATCGGCCATCACGGCGGCACGCCGGAGATTCCGAAACCGCACAACCCGCTCTCCGGCCAGGACGAGTACAACGGCACGTCCATCGTCGACGTGACCGACCCGGCGCATCCGAAATACCTCAAGCACATCCCGGGCCTGGCCGGGAACTATGAGGAGGGAGGCGGCCAGATGGTGCGCGTGTGCGACGGCAAGACGCTGCCGCACGCCGACCCCAACAAGGTCTACCTGCTGCGCGTGTTCGGCGGCCAAGCGCACGAAATCTACGATGTGACCGATCCGTCGAACCCCTCTCTGATCACGCGCATCGGCGGCCTCACCGACACCCATAAGAGCTGGTGGGAGTGCGACACCGGCATCGCCTACCTCGTCTCCGGCGAGCCGGGCTGGCGGGTCAAGCGCATGACCATGGTCTACGATCTGAGCGATCCGGCCCACCCGGTGAAGATCCGCGACTTCGGCCGCGTCGGCCAGGAGCCGGGCGCGACCGGGCCGATCCCCGAGCAGCTGCACGGCCCGATCTCGACCGGCCCGCAGGGCAACCGCGTCTATTTCGGCTACGGCACCAACAAGGGCGGCCTGCTGCAGATCGTCGATCGCGACAAGCTGCTGCACGGTCCGAAGGAGCCGACCCCCGCCAGCCTGCGTTATCCGGTGATCGGCGAGCTTTACATGTCGCCATGGAATGGCGCGCACACCGTCTTTCCGATGATGAAGATGCCGATTGCGGAGTTCGCCAAGGACAAGGAAGGCTCGACCCGCGACATCGTCATGATCGTCGACGAGCAAATCCGCAACGAATGCGAGGAGCCGCGTCAGATGGCGTGGTTCGTCGACGTGACGATCGAGACGCATCCGATGGTGATCTCGAACTTCCAGGTGCCCGAGGAAAGCGGCCACTTCTGCGACCGCGGCGGCCGCTTCGGCACGCACTCGTCGAACGAGAGCATGGCGCCGATCTTCTACAAGAAGGTCGTCTTCCTCGCCTACTTCAATGCCGGCGTGCGCGCGGTCGACGTACGCGATCCCTATCACCCGAAGGAGATCGGCTACTTCATCCCGGCGATCACCGCCGCGACCGACAAGCGCTGCATCAAGGTGAATGGGGAGGACCGCTGCAAGGTCGCGATCCAGACCAACAATGTCGAGACGGATGATCGCGGCTACATCTACATCGTCGACCGCGCCAATACGGGCATGCACATCCTCGAGCTGACGCCGGAAGCGAAGCAGATGGTGGGGATTCAATAAGGCGACAAGGACGCCGCCCGCGCCCTCTCCCCCGCCTGCGACCCGTCTGCGGGGGAGAGCCGGAGAGGGGGCGCCGCTTGCTCATGCGCCACCGACTTTCCCCTCCTGCGCGATGCAATCTCGCGTTTACCCGAGATTGGCAGATATGAATGCGCAACTCGGGCAGGCCCGACTTGCGGGCGCGTATTCTCCCCCGCAAGCGGGGAAAGGGCACCTATTTCCTGGCCTTCGCGATCAGCTCCACCAACCGCTGCGGCGACACCGGGTGCTCGGCGAGCGCCACGCCGAGCGGCGCCAGCGCATCCTCGATCGCCGAGATGACGCATGCCGTCGCCGGAATGGTGCCGCCTTCGCCGGCGCCCTTGACGCCGATCGGGTTGAGCGGCGAGGGCGTCTCGATGTGGATCACCTCGATCGGCGGCATGTCGGTCGCGACCGGCAGCAGATAGTCGCCATAGTTCGTCGTCATCGGCTGCGCCTCGGCGTCGAACACCATGTGCTCGTGCAGCGCATTGCCCACCCCGTGCACCACGCCGCCGCGGATCTGGCCGTCGACCAGCAGCGGGTTGATCAGCCGGCCGCAGTCGTGTGCCACGATATAGCGCAGCAGCTTGACCTCGCCGGTCGCCGCGTCGACCTCCACTTCGCACACGTTGCTGCCGTTGGCGAACGCAAGGCCGCCGCCTTGGAAGTAGCCGTCGGCCGCAAGGCCGGGCTCGACATCCTTCGGCAGCGGCGCGCCCGAGAAGCCGGCGAGGCGCAGCGCGATGTCCCCCAGCGCGACTGCGCGATCAGTGCCGGCGACCCGCACATGGCCGTTGTCGAGCGCGAGGTCGGCCTCCGCTGCCTCCAGCATCTCGGCCGCCACTTTGATCGCCTTCTCCTTCACGCGCGTTGCGGCAAGGTGCACAGAGGATCCGCCGCGCACCGCAATGCGGCTGCCGATGGTGCCGATGCCCCGTGGAAACTGCCCTGTGTCGGCCGAGACCACGCTGACGCGGTCGATCGGCACGTCGAGAATGTCAGCCGCGATCTGCGCGAAGATCGTCGCCTGACCCTGGCCCTGCGCGGCGGCGCCGGTCGTGATCAGCACGTTCCCATTCGGCTCCACCGAGACCTGCGCGCCCTCGTAGGGGCCGATGCCGGTGTCCTCGACATAGCTCGCGATGCCGAGGCCGAGATACTTGCCCTGCGCGCGCGCCGCCGCCTGGCGCAGGGGAAAGTCGCGCACGTGCGCCATCGCGGTATCGAGGCAACCGTGATAATCGCCGCTGTCATAGGTGACGGGTGAGCCGTCGCGCGCCCTGGCGCCGGTCGCGTAGGGAAATTGCTCCTTGCGGATGAAGCTTTGCCGCCGCACCTCGGCGCGGTCGATCTTCAATTCGCGCGCGACCCGATCGGCGAGACGCTCGAGCACGAAGGCGGCATTCGGCCGGCCGGCGCCGCGGATCGGCGTGGTCGGCACCTTGTTGGTGAAGACGACGTCGAGGGAAACGTCGACTGCCTCGAGCGCGTACGGGCCGGGCAGGGGCCCGAGGCAGGTAAAGGGAAGGATCAGGCCATAGGGCAGGTAAGCACCGTTGTCGTGCAGGCAGCGGCCGCGGAGGCCGAGCAGTCGGCCATTGCGGTCGGCGGCGACGTCGAGGTCCCAGATCTCGTCCCGCTGCTGGGTGGTCGAGAGAAAGTGCTCGCGCCGATCCTCGACCCATTTCACCGGCCGGTGCAGCTTCATCGCGGCGAGTGCGATCGCATATTCCTCCGGGTAGACGCCTGCCTTCGGCCCGAAGCCGCCGCCGACCTGCGGCGCGATCACGCGAATCCGGCTTTCGTCGCGGCCGATGAATTGGGCGAGCGAGCGGCGCACCATGTAGGGCGCCTGGGTCGAGCTCCACACCACGAGCTGGCGGCTGATCGGATCCTCGGCGCCGATCACGCCGCGGCATTCCATGGCATGGCAGCCGCCGCGGTGCTGGGTGATGCGCTCGCGAAACACATGAGCGGCGCGGGCGAAGACCGCGTCGATGTCGCCGAATTTAGCCCGCAGCGTCGCTGCGCGGTTGTCGGGCGCATCTTCGTGCGCGCAAGGAGCGGCGGGATCAAGCGCGGAAGCGAGATCGGCGACCACCGGCAGCGGCTCGTAGTCGACGACGACGAGGCTCGCCGCATCCTCCGCGATCGCGCGGCTCTCCGCCACTGTCATCGCGATCGCGTCGCCGACATAGTGCACGGCGTGCGCGGCGAGCACATGCTGGGTGCGGTTCTGGGCGATCAGCGGCGAGGGTGCGAACTGCGGCGTCGGCTTGCCGGCGATGCCGAGGTCGGCGGCGGTGAGCACGGCGACCACGCCCGGCAATGCGGCGGCGGCCGCCACATCGATCCCTTTGATGCGCGCATGCGCCTGGGCGGCACGCACGAAGGCGGCGTGTACCATACCGGGCAGCACGATGTCATCGAGATAACGTCCACGGCCCGAGACGAGCTCCGGGTCCTCGATGCGCGGCACCGCCGCGCCGAAATAACGAACGCCCATGTCGACCCGTGGCTACTTTGTTGTTTTGGCGCGCAGCGCTTCCCACGCCGCGATGCCCGCGCGCCCGGCCAATTCGTCCACGCCCTGCGGCAGTCCGGCGACGCCGACCGCGCCCACGATCCTTCCGTCGACCACCAGCGGCTCGCCGCCGCCGACCAGATAGACCCTGCCGGGATACATATTGAGGATGCCGAAATAGCGGTCGGGACGCAATTTCGCGAGCTCTCCCAGCGCCTCGGTGGTCTGCCGGAACATGACGGAGGCGAATGCCTTGCCCTCGGCGAGATGCACGTTGGACGGCGAGCACGCATCCATGCGGTCGCTCGACACGACGTTGCCGACCTGATCGACCACGACGACCGCCATGCAGGGGTGGCGCCCGCGGGCGAAATCCTCGGCGGCTTGGATGATCGCGCGCGCTTCCGCGAGCGAGATCAATGCGGTCGCTGCGGTCGGCGCCGGCGCCGCCGGGGCCTGCGCCGCCGCCGGCCAGCCCGCGACACCGAGCATGGTCAGCGCGAGGATCGCAGCCCATTGCGTGCGACTGAGCCAAAAGGGCTTCATTCGGGTCTTCCCCTGTGAGCGTCTGCCGCATTCTTCCGGTTGGAGCCTGCCGAGGCAAGCCGCAATGCGGTGGACTGCGAATGTTGGATTGCAAAACGTCGGGCTGAAGGTCGGGTGATTGACAAGATGCGTGCCACTCGCCATCCTCGATCGCGTTGCTGCAGGGCGCATTGGCCAGTGGCCGAAGGGGCAAAGCCCACCTGCGAAACACCTATCCGCAACGCGCCCGATTCAGCTCGATGCCCAGCCTCGAGAATCTCAGGAAGCAAGCCAAGCTCGTCCTACGCTGGCACCGCACCGGATATTATCCGGTCGCGGCGCAGATCAGGGCGGTGCTGCCGCGCTTTGCCGGCCTGTGCGACGTCGAGATCCTGACCGGCCAGTTCACGCTCGGCGACGCGCAGGAGCTCGTCGCCCGGCAGGCCGGATATCCGAGCTGGCAGGCGCTCAAGCAGGGATTCGATGCCATGCCCGAGCAAACACATCCCGTATCGCAAGCGCCGCGACCCGGCGCCGCGCGCCCGGTTTTGACAGGCCTTTCAGCCCAGCTCTTCGTCGCCGACATCAGGGCGGCGTGCGACTACTACGCCGAGAGGCTCGGCTTTTCGGTCGTCTTCGTCTACGGCGACCCGCCATTCTACGGAGAGGTCAAGCGCGACTGCGCGCGCCTGACCCTGCGCTGCCTCGCCGAGTCGCCGATCGATCCGGCGCTGCGCGAGCGCGAGAGCCTTCTATCGGCCACCATCGAGGTCGACACTGCCGATGAGATCAAGCAACTCTTCCTGACCTTCCAATCCGCCGGTGTCGATTTCCATCAAGCGCTCAAGCACGAGCCGTGGGGCGCACGTGATTTCATCGTGCGTGATCCGGATGGAAACCTGATCCTGTTCGCCGGACCGGCGCAGTGATCTAATCCGCGCAAGCGGGGCGCATAAGATGGCTCAGCGCAGCGAACCTCATCGCATTGGCGGACAGCACAAAGATGATGGGTTTCGCTGTTGCTCAGCCTGATCTACGTTGACCGCTTCATTCCGGGGAGCACGGATGCCCATGCCCAGTTGGCCTTCATCGAAAAGCTTCACACGTCGCGCCGTCGTGGCCGCGACGGCGGCGGCCGGCAGTGCGGCCTTCGCCCGCGACGCCGCAGCCGGACAGGCATGCCCGCTCGGCCCGGCGCCGCACCAGAAGGGGCCACGCGTCTTCCTCGGCTACGACCAGGAAGAGCTCGACGCCGCCTATGACCAGAGCTTCTACGCCCCGCTCGCTGGGCAGATCCTCAAGCGCCTCGTGGCGCGCAGCGACGATACGCGGGCGCGGCTTGGGGGGCCGCGGCGCGCCGTCTACGGGCCGACCGAGATCGAAGGGCTCGACATCTACCGCACCGCGCGGCCGAACGCGCCGATCTTCGTCTTCATCCACGGCGGAGCGTGGCTGCGTGGATCCGCGAAGGAATACGGATTTGCGGCCGAGCTCTTCACCAAAGCAGGCGCGCACTACGTTGCGCCGGATTTCATCGCGGTGGACAAGGCGGGCGGCGATCTTACCGTGATGGCCGACCAGGTGCGTCGCGCGATCGCCTGGACCTACAAGAACGCGGCGAGTTTCGGCGGCGATACACGCCGCTTCTTCATCGGCGGCCATTCGTCGGGTGGCCATCTGTGCGGCGTCGCGCTGGTGACCGACTGGACGACGTATGGGCTGCCGGCCGACGCGATCACGGCAGGCCTGTGCATGAGCGGGATGTACGACATGCGCGGACCGCGCCTGTCCAAGCGCGGCAACTACGTCAAGTTCACCGACGCAATGGAGGCGGCGATGAGCTCGCAGCGGCATCTCGACCTGCTGCGTGCGCCGATCACGGTCACCTATGGCACCGACGAGACGCCGGAATTCCAGCGGCAGAGCCGCGATTTCGCCGCCGCAGTGAAGGCCGCCGGCAAGCCGGTCGAGCTGGTCGAGGCAGTGAGCTACAACCACTTCGAGATGGCGGAGTCGCTCGGCAATCCGTACGGTCCGAACGGCCGCGCTGCGCTCGCGATGATGAAGCTGGGATGAGGCGAATAGCGAGTTGCGAATAGCGAATGGATGGCCTGCCGACCTTACTCGCTATTCGCCATTCGCCACTCGCCTCTTCAGGGTCCCTCGACCCGAAACCCGCCGCTGCGGTCGAGCGTCACGCGGCCGGCTGCGACCGCTGCCGCCCAGCGCGCGGTCGCGGCGAGACCGCCGAAGGTGAAGAAGTGCGGCGCGACGTCGCCGAGCACACCGCGCGCCGCCGCGAGCGCGCGGATGATCGCATCGGGCGCATTGGCGCCGAGGAGATGCTTTGCCAACCCGGCATTGCGGGCAAGCGCGCGGGCGGACGTCGCGACTCCGCAGATCGTTGCGAATCGCAGCAACGTCGCGACCGACGCCGGCCCGGCAAGGCCGATGCGTACGGGCTGCTCGATGCCGGTGTCGCGCAGGCGCGCGACGAAGGCGAGGATCGGCGCGGGCGCGAACGCGAACTGCGTGACGATGTGAACGCCGAGCCCGGTCGCGGCCGCGGCCTCGATCTTGGCCGCGAGCGCACGGTCGATCTCGGTCGCGGCGACGCGTGGATGACCCTCCGGATAACCCGCGATGCCTATCTCGCGGATACCGCGGTTCTGCGGCAGCCCGCTTTCGATCACCTCGATGGCGTGATGGAACGCGCCGGCCGGTGTGTCGCGGTCGCCGCCGATGACGAGCAGGCGGCGCACGCCCGCCTCCACGAGGCGGGCCAGATGGTCGTCGAGCTCCATCGCGTTCGCGAAGTTGCGCGCCGCGAGGTGCGGCACCGGCTCGAACCCGCGGCCCGCGAGGTTTCGCGCAATTGCGACCTGCTCGGCCAACGGACGCGTCGGCACGGCGCTGACATAGACGGGCGCGCCGCGCGCGGCCGCGGCCGCGAATGCGGCGATCTCGTGGTCGGCCGGCCGGGTCGCCTCGAAGCTCGCGAGCCGGACGAAATCGGCGATCTGCGCGGCCTCGTTCGGCTCCGCGGTCGGCACCAGCGGGGGGGCGGCCATCGGGTGAGCCATTGTGACGGCGTCGGCATCAGGCATGGCGGTGAGCGGGTTCATTCGCGCCGCCGCGAGATCACATATGACTCGTCGTAGAACCATAGGCCGCCGTGCCGGCGCAGCACCTCGCGCGTCGCATCGAGGTAACGCTGCGCGCCATGCACGCTCTCGAGTCGGTCGTCCTCGACCTGCGCCACGTAGATCGCGGCGTTCCACGCCGCGAATAGCGTCGAGGTCCCGATCGACTCGGAGACCTCTGAGGGCAGAGTGTGCATGTCGTAGCGGAAGAGCGAGCGGTTGTCGGCGTAGGCGTTGAAATTGAGCTCGCGCCCGGACGGCCCGAGCTCCTGCTTCACGGTCTTCATGATCTGGTGACGGTCATGGATGAACGGATTGTCGCCCGGCCACACCTGCTGGATGATCTCGTGGCCCGGATCGTTGCCGTGCGAGTGGATGGCGATCAGCCGCCCGCCGGGGCCGAGCGCACGGGCGAGCGGCGCGACCACCCGCTTGGCCTTGAACTCGAGCGAGGCGCGCGCCCGATACGGCTGCGACGCGATGACGAGGTCGTAGCTCGCTTGCGTGCCGCCCGGCTTGGGCAGGATCGGGTCGAGCAGGAACTTGTGATCGTCGCGGTAGATCACCAGCACCACCGGACGCTCGTACACCGGATTGCCCGTCTTCGAGCTCACGCCGGCCTTCCAGTTCTCGGCGAGGAACGGCTCGAGATCGGTGATCTGCTCCTCGAAGCGGGCCGCCGTGGTGCCGGTGAGCGCGACCTCGTGCCATACGAGGCTCGAAGCGGCGGAGAGCGACTTCACGTGCAGCCACGGCGCGTCCGCGTAAGCGAGGTTGGTGAGCACCAGTGCGGTCGCGGGATGCTCGACGAAGCGGTCGGCGACCTTCTGGAGGGTGAGACGGATGTCCTCGAGGCTGATCTCCTTGCCGACCACGTAGAACGGCATGGTGGGAAACCGATCGTGCATCCCCCGCATCACCCGCGTGAGCACGCTGCCGTCGCCGACCCCGGCGTCGAACACGCGCACCGCCGGCGGGCGCGGATGGATGTTGGCGAGCTCCAGCGAGACTCGGTGGGCCACGACCCACTTCTCGCTGCAGGTGTTCACGAACAGCAGATATTTCTGTCGGTTGTCGAAGAAGCGGAAATTGCGCTGCGGGTCGCCTGGCTGAACGGGCAGGCGCGGCGCCGGCGGCATCGAGGCTGGAAGGGCGGGCGCGGCCTCGATCGGCTGGCCGGCCGCCGGCGCGCGGGGGATCAGCGCCGGCCGGGCGGCGAACTCGCCGCGGTTCTCCGTCATGAAGGCGCGGATACGGTCGAGCGTATCGGTGGTGATGCGGCCGCCGTTGCGCAAGCGGTTTGCGAGCTTGCCATCGTTGACGGCACGCCGGCCGAAGGTCGACTCGGCGAGGCCGGTCTGGCGGCAATAGTCGGAGATTTCCTGGAGAAGCTGTTGGGCGTTCATCGCGGGTCCTCACCGATCCCGCGCTCTCGGATCTTTCGTGTCCGGTCGCTCTGCAGGATCGCGAATATCGAACTCCCGGCCGACGGCAGGGTCAACCACAAAACGTCCCACTCGAATGGTGGGCAATTTTATGGGCAAAATCCCATAAATAAATGCAAATTGGATCAAAGTATTGGGTATAGCGGTGGGACCAAGAGGCCGGCATTCTGGTCGACACGGTCAACTGTAACGCTGCCCACCTCCAGTGGGCGGTGGGCACGATGCATCTTTTGGCCGTGGGGCGACCCGAGAAGAGCGCGAAGCGGCGGGCACTTGCAGCCCCCAGTGCGGTCATTGATAGGTAAGCGCCGCCGCGCCTCCAGGGGCGGAGCCGAGGGGGATCACCATGCCGCGCTTCGCCGCCAATCTCGCCTATATGTTCGCCGAGCGGCCGATGATGGAGCGCTTCGGCGCCGCGGCGGCGGCCGGGTTCAAAGCGGTCGAGCTGCAGTTTCCCTACGATCTCGCGCCGACCGACGTGTGCGCCGAATTGCAGCGCCATAGGCTGGTTCAGCTCGGCATCAACACGCAGCTGCGGCCGAACGGCGGCGAATCCGGCCTCGGCGCCGTGCCGGGGCGCGAGCGCGAGTTCGCCGAGCTGTTCCAGAAGGCGCTCGATTACGCGGTGGCGATCGGCGGCAGTGCGATCCACACCATGGCGGGCGTGGTCGCGCCGGAGCTGCGCCCGGCAGCCGAGCGGGTGTTCGTCGCGAACTACACCCGTGCCGCCGATCTCGCGGCGGAGCAGAACATCACCGTGCTGATCGAGCCTCTCAACCCGCGCGACCGACCGAACTACTTCCTCGGCCGCGTCGAGCAGGCGGCCGACCTGATCGCGCAGATCGGCCGGCCCAACGTGAAGATCCAATTCGACTTCTATCATGTGCAGATCATCAGCGGCGATCTCATCAAGCGCATCGAGAAATTCCTACCCGTGATCGGCCATGTGCAGATCGCCGCGGTGCCGTCGCGCGCGGAGCCGGACGAGGGCGAGGTGAGCTACCCGGCGGTGTTCGACGCGCTCGATCGGCTCGGCTATGCGGGCTGGGTCGGCTGCGAGTACAAGCCGCGCGCGCGCACCGAGGACGGCCTCGGCTGGGGCAAGCGCTACGGCCTCGGCGGCTGAGCGCAGCCGCGCAGCTGCATCGATGGGAATTGAACATCGGGACCTGACGTGATCTGCTCGGCGGGCCCGCTGTGAATTGTGGAGCCCGCGCATGCGTCTTGCCGACAAGGTCGCGATCGTCACCGGCGCCGGCTCCGGCATGGGCGCGTCGATCGCCGAGACCTATGCCCGGGAAGGCGCGCGTGTGGCCGTGCTCGACATCGACGTGGATGCGGCGAAGAAGGTCGCGCGCGGGATCGGCAACACGGCGCTGGCGCTTGGCTGCGACGTCGCGAAATCCGCCGAGATCGACGCAGCAATCCGCTCGACGCTCGCGGCCTTCGACCGCATCGACATTCTCGTCAACAATGCAGGCGTCGCCCACGTCAATAAGCCGATGACCGAGATCACCGAGGCGGAGTACGACCGCGTCTTCGACATCAACGTGAAGGGCCTCTTCCTGTTCAGCCAAGCCGCGGTGCCGGTCTTCCGCCGCCAGGGCGGCGGCGTGATGATCAACATCGGCTCGACCGCGGGCCTGCGGCCGCGACCGGGGCTTTCGGCCTACAATGCGACCAAGGGCGCGGTGCACAACCTCACCAAGACGCTCGCGGTCGAGCTTGCGCCGGACAAGATCCGCGTTTGCGCGATCGCGCCGGTCGCGACCGAGACGCCGCTGCTGCCGACCTTTCTCGGCCCCGCGCCCGGCCAGCGGGAAAAATTCCAGGCAACCGTGCCGCTCGGCCGCCTCGCCCAGCCGCAGGACATCGCCAACATGGCGCTCTTTCTCGCCTCCGACGAGGCCGCCTTCATCACCGGCAATATCGCCGAGGTCGACGGCGGCCGCTGCGTTTAGCGCATGTTCCGGCGAAGTGGACACCGGTTCGCCGATAAGAACATGCGCCAGCCGAAGAGTCTTTCATGAGCGATGACGACGCGATCCTCGCCGTCAACAGAGCCTACTACCGCGCCTTCTCGTCCGGCGATTTCATTGCCATGTCCCGGATCTGGGCCGAGGACGGCGTCTCCTGCGTGCATCCTGGCTGGCCGCCGCTGATCGGCCGCAACGACGTGATCGAGTCCTACCGCAACATCCTGGCGAACGAGAACCGCGTGCGCATCGCGCACCAGGACGATGCCGCGATCGTCACTGGCGACGAGGCGCGCGTGCTGTGCATCGAGGTCGTTGATGGCGCGGCGCTCGCCGCGACCAACGTCTACCGCCGCGTCGGCGGCGCGTGGCGCATGGTGCATCACCAGGCGAGCCCGATCGCGATGATGGCCGATGAGAGCGACGACCCGCCGCCGTCGAACCGGCTGAATTGACTCACCCTCCCCTGCGGGGGGCCTGCGGGGGAGGGTAATGAGAGCGACTCACCGGCACATCCGCCGCAGCCTTGCGCCGATATCCACCGTCGCACGCAACCTCCAGGCCGCAAGCAGCGGGGCTGTCCGTCAGAATGGAGAATCACCAGCGATGGTGATGCGATGCATCCGGCGACGCTTGCCGGGATAGTCGTTGAGCGCGCGGTGCTGGGTGCAGCGGTTGTCCCAGATCGCGAGCGAGCCGACCTCCCAGCGGAACCGGCAGGTGAACTCCGGCTGGATCGCGTGCTCTGCCAGGAAATCGAGGATTGGCCGTGCCTCATCCTCCTTGAAGCCGTCGAGCGTCTGCGTGTGGCTGCTGATGTAGAGCGCCTTACGACCGGTCTCCGGATGGGTGCGCACGATCGGATGGGCGCACTCGGTCTGCAGATCGCCAGGGTCGCGGACCTTGGCAGCCATTTTCTCGTTGCCGCTGTAGCGGCCGTCGCGCGCCGGCGGCCCCATCGCGCCACCCTTCTGGAGCTTCTTGCGGTCGCCGACATTCCAGGTTCTGATGCTCTTGAGCATCGCTTTCATCGGCTCCGACAGCGTGTCGTAGGCGAGATACATGTTGGTGAACATCGTATCGCCGCCCGCGTCCGGCGTTTCCTTCGCGTAGAGCATTGTCGCCTTCGCGGGCTTTGGATTGAACATCTGGTCGGTGTGCCAGACCTCGCCGAACGCCTTGGTGTCGCCCTCCTCCTTGATGATCTCGAGGATGTCGGGATACTCCTCCATTCCTTTCATGAACGGATGATGGTGGATCTCACCGAACCGTTTGGCGAGAGCGATCTGCTGCACGGGCGAGATGTTTTGGCCGCGGAAAAAGATGACGAGATGGTCGAGCCAGGCGGTTTTGATTTCCCCGAACGTCTCATCGTCCACGTTGCCGAGATCGACATTGCCGATTTCAGCGCCAAGCGCACCTGCGATAGGCTTGACTTCGATCCGCCGATAGGAGGCCATGGCCGATCCTTTCAGTGGGATATTCGTGTCGCAATTCTGCAAGAAGGGGGACGAGGGGTCAACGAACTCCTCTCAGCTATCTGACGATCCCGTGCTGAGGCCCCTGGGTCAGCTACCGCCACATCCGCCGCAGCTTTGCCCCGATATCCACCGGCGCGCGCGCCGCCGCGCTCGCCGCCGCCGCAGGCTTCGCGGCGGGCCAGGCGCGGCTCGCGAAATGGTGGCGGATTGCGGACGGGATGAACCGCGTCACCGTTGCGTACATGTGCCGATCGGCGTTCTGGCGCTGCTGCTGCACATAGAAGCGCTGCGGCACGATGAGATGGAGGTGGTCCTTGGCGCGGGTCATCGCGACGTAGAGCAGTCGGCGCTCCTCCTCGATCTCGTGCTCGGCGCCGGTCGCGAGATCGGATGGCAGGCAGCCGTCGACACAGTTGAGCACGAACACCGATTTCCATTCCTGGCCCTTGGCCGAGTGGATGGTCGAGAGAATGAGGAAATCCTCATCGAGCAGCGGCGCGCCGGCCTCGTCGCTGGTGGCGCCGGGCGGGTCGAGGGTCAGCTCGGTGAGAAAGCGCTCGCGGCTCGGAAAAGTCGCGGCGATCTGCGCGAGCTGGGAAAGATCCTGCTCGCGCACCACGGCGTCCTCGTAGATGCGCTCGAGGTGCGGCGCGTACCAGGTGCGGATCAGGTCGAGCTCGGCCGGCCAGCCGGCGGCATTTCCGCGCGCGAGCTCGAAGGTGCGCAGGAAATCCGGCCAGTCGGCCGCGCAGGCGGCCGGCGGCTTGAAGCACGTCATCGCGGCGAGCGGATCGGGAGCCTCGGCGACGCGCTCGAGCGCCTTCGCGGCCGTCGCCGGGCCGGCGCCGGGCAGCAGATGAATGACCCGGAAGCCGGCGACGCGATCGCGCGGGTTTTCGACCCAGCGCAGGAACGCGATCACGTCCTTGACGTGCGCGGCCTCGAGGAACTTGAGGCCGCCGAATTTCACGAACGGGACGTTGCGGCGCGCGAGCTCGATCTCGAGCGGCGCGCTGTGGTGCGAGGCGCGAAACAGCACCGCCTGCGCCTTGAGCGCGATCCCGGCCTCGCGCTGCGCCAGCACCTCGTCGACCACGTAATGCGCCTGATCGGTCTCGTCGCGCACGCTCACCAGCGCCGGCAGCTCGGCGGACGCACGTTCCGACCACAGGTTCTTGGAATAGCGCTCGCTCGCGAGCTCGATCACCGCATTGGCGGCGGCGAGGATCGGCCTCGTCGAGCGATAATTGCGCTCCAGCGTGACGATCTCGGCCGGCGGCGAGAAGTGATACGGGAAGTCGAGGATGTTGCGCACCGTGGCGGCGCGGAACGAGTAGATCGACTGGGCGTCGTCGCCGACCACGGTGAGGTGATCGCCCTTGGGCTTGAGCGCCAGCAGGACCGAGGCCTGCAGCCGGTTGGTGTCCTGATATTCATCGACCAGCACATGGTCGAAGCGTTCGGCGATCTCGGCGGCGATCTCCGGCTCCGCCATCATGTGCGACCAGTAGAGCAGCAGATCGTCGTAGTCGAGCACGTGCTGGCGCTGCTTCGCCTCGACGTAGGCGGCGAACAGCGCGCGCAGCTCATCCTCCCAACCGCCGCACCAGGGAAACGCTGAGCCGAGCACGTCCTCGAGCGGGCACTCGGCATTGACGGCGCGCGAGTAGATCGAAAGGCAGGTGCCCTTGGCGGGAAAGCGCCGATCGGTCTTGGAGAGGCCGAGGTCGTGGCGGATCAGGTTGAGGAGGTCGGCCGAATCTTCGCGATCGTGGATCGTGAAGGCGCGGTCGAGGCCGATTGCCGGCGCGTACTCGCGCAGGAGGCGCGCGCCGATCGCGTGGAAGGTCCCCGACCAGGCGAGCCCGCCCGGCGCGAGCGTGCCGCGCTCGCGCAGTGCCTGCGCCGTAATGCGCTCGACGCGGCGCGTCATCTCGGCGGCGGCGCGGCGCGAGAAAGTGAGCAGCAGGATGCGGCGCGGGTCGACGCCGCGCACGATCAGGTGCGCGACCCGGTGCGCGAGCGTATTGGTCTTGCCCGAGCCCGCGCCCGCAATGATCAGCAAGGGCTGTGCGCCGTCGTGCTCGACGGCGCGCCGCTGCTCGGGATTGAGCGCGGCGAGCCAGTCGCGCTCACCGGTGGCTGGGGTCGAGACGATCGGGTTGTTCATCGGTCGGGGCCGCCCCGTGTGGGCGAATCAGTGACCCCTCCAATCAGCACGCTTGCGGGCCGCCATGCAAATGGGGTGGATCATGTTACCGCTCCGAAGCCTCGCATTGGAGGAACAGCATTGAATAATCGTTAAAGGCTGTGCGCGAAGATGACCGTGCGGCCCATCTGCGCCTGTGCGGATCGGTCCGGCTGCAGCGGAGCGGCGAATGCTGACCACGCCACACAAACGCTTCGTCCATGCGCGTGAGGAACGGTTTCCCGATTTCTCCGAATTCTCGTTCTTTCATGCGCTTATGAAGCGTCGCCGTCCGCCGGCGCGCCGCGCTCGCATCTTGGATGAGGAGCCTGTGGCCCGAAGCAAGCGCTGGAAGCCGGCGGCGTGGACGCCGTGGCTGTGGGTGAAGTAGCGACTGTTTTCCCACACCCGGGAACCTCAACATCGTGCCGGCGGCGGTTCGCCCGCACCGGAGCGATTGCATACCCCTGCGCCCATTGTAGTATCCGGCGTCAGGCTGCGCTGGAGCATTGGCGCGGCCGTCTTGGGGATGCCTCGGGGATGCGATGTGGGGACGTAAGAAGGCGACGCCGGCACCCGTAACTGATGAGAAGCCGCCGCAGCGGCTGCGTGACGCGTTGCGTCAGGCCCGGATCGAGTCGGCCGAACGCACAGGGGTCATCGTCGATCTGCGAGACGCCGAGATTGCGCGACTCGAGATGCTCAACGAGGCGCTCGATCCGCTGTTCGCCGAGATCCCCGATAATATCGAGCTGTTCGATCGCGGCGTCATGCGCGGCGAACCGCCCCGGATGTGGGTCGACGTGGTGGCGCATGTCGACATGGGGCGCGACAAGCGCACCTATCGGTTCGTGCAGGACAGCCGTTACGGCCGCAAGATCCTCGCCGAGTCGGCCGACATCAATGAGATCGTCGAGGCCATCACCACGTACGTCGCCCGCCGCATCATCGAGCGGGAGCGCGCGCTCACCGCCGACGACCGGCCGCTGCGGCTCGATGCCGCGCGCGACGCGCGCCTGCAACGGCGGGCGCGCTGGCGGGCGATCCGCGCCTTCGTCTTCGGGCTGCTGCTCGGGATCGCGGCGGTGATCGGCACTATCATCCTGCTGGCGACGCAGTCGATGGATTGAGCTCGCGCCGGGCGAGCTCGACGACGCCGGGAGCGCCGGCGCGAAAGCCGCGTGTCACCACCTCGCGTCGCCAAGCGCCCGGAACGCCGTCGATGCGATAGAGATTGTAGGCGGCAGGCTCGACGCGATGGCCGTGCAGGGGCATCGCCGAGGCACTCGGCACCCCGAGCGCCGGGATCGGGACGTTCGGTCCGGTGAGCCAATCGAGCGCCAGGACGTGATCGTGGCCGTGCAGCACCAGCTCGGCGCCGCGCCGCGCCAGCACGGCGCGCAATGCGGGCGCGTCGGTCAGCGATCTGAACCGGCGCACGCGCGTGCGTCCGGGCGGGTGATGAACCAGCACGACGCGGCAGCAATCGGCAAGACGCCCCAGCAGCTCGTCGAGCCGCGCGAGCTGCGCGGCGCCCAGCCGGCCCGTGGCGAGAAACGGCGCGGTCGGCACCGCGCTGGAGAGGCCGATCAGCGCGAGCGGCCCGCGTCGGCGCACGAAGGGAAACCGCAGCTCGGATGAATTTGCGGCGTCGTCGCTCATGAAGTCCGCCCAGTGGCCGTGCGCGGCGAGCGACTGACGCAGATAGGCGTCGTGATTGCCCGGCACCAGCGTCACCTCGTGCGGGCGCCCGAGCGACTGCAGCCAGACGCGCGCCGGGGCGAACTCCGCGACCAGCCCGATGTTGACGAGGTCGCCCGTTACCGCAACGTGGTCAGGCGCCTGTGCGTGCAGGTCGCGCACCAAAAGGTCGACCTGCTCGGCGCGGTGAATCCGATGGCGGCTCTGTCGCCAGTGCAGGTAGCCCAGCACGCGCTTGTTGGCGAGCTCTGCGAGCCGCGGCTTGGGAAGCGGCGGGAGATGCGGATCGGAGAGATGGGCGAGGGTGAACATGGAAAATTGCGAGTAGCGAATGGCGAGTAGCGAATTCGTGCGATCGGCTCGGCCGCCATTCGCTATTTTTTACTCGCCATCCGCCCTCTCACGAACTGCCGATCAGAATGCCGGCCGCGAACACCAGCACGCCGCCGACCACCACCTGGAAGGCAGCCTGCAGGAACGGCGTGTCCATGTAGCGGTAGCGGATGTAGGAGATGACTGCGAGCTCGATCGCGACCACCACGAAGGCGAAGATGGTCGCGGTGAGAAAATTCGGAATGAGATAGGGCAGCGTGTGGCCGAGCCCGCCGAGCGCCGTCATCGTGCCGCACACGGCGCCGCGCAGCCACGGGGACCCGCGGCCGGTGAGCGAGCCGTCGTCGGAGAGCGCCTCGGCGAAGCCCATCGAAATGCCGGCGCCGACCGCGGCCGCGAGCCCGACCACGAAGGTCGCCCAGGTCTGGTGCGTCGCGAAGGCGGCGGCGAACAGCGGCGCGAGCGTCGACACCGAGCCGTCCATGAGGCCGGCGAGGCCGGGCTGCACGTATTGCAGCACGAACATGCGCCGCGCCGTCTCGTCCTCGCTCGCACGCGCGCCCGGCGTGAGGATCTTCTCGCTCAACTCCTCGGCGAGGTTCTCGTGCTTGTCCTCGGCTTCGGCGAGCTGGGTCAGCAGCTCGCGCACCGAGACGTCGCGCGCCGCCACGGCGGCCTTGCGATAGAAGCGCGCGGTCTCGTACTCCATCGCGGCGGCATATTTGCGCACCTCGTCGAGGCCGAGCGGACGCACCAGCCACAGCGGCCGATGGCGCACGAAGCCTTTCACGTCCTGCCGGCGGATCAGCGGCAGGTACTCGCCGAACTTCTCGCGATAGAGGTCATAGAGCATGCCGCGATGCTTGACCTCCTCCTGCGCCATCGCGTCGAACATCTTCGCCGAGCTTGGATACTGCGCACGCAGCCCGTCGGCGAAACCCTGGTAGATGCGCGAATCCTCCTCCTCATTGGTGATCGCGAGGGCGAGGACTTCCTGCTCGCTCAGGTCGGCAAAGCGCTTCATCGCGGTATCCCGTTGGCTTCTTGGCGATATATTGCAGTTACCGGCGCGAAAATGCGAGCCAGGGCTGCAAAGATTTGCGGTGGCGGTCTGTGCCGACAAAAAAGGCGACCGCATCCCCGCGAAGCCTCGGAGCAGCTTTACAAAAGACAACGGCGCTCCCGGCAAGCCGGGAGCGCCGTAAGCACCGGGGACATTTGTGGGGGGATGCACCCCGGCCGCTTTTGGAATTCCGTGTGAGTCGTCTTGTGCTCGACGATGATGTGTTGCTGATAACGCAGAGTGGGCGCGATGACAAAACCCATCACGACAAGCCAGCCATGCGATGGTTGCGGGTGCGACATTCGCGCGCGTCGTCGTCACACCGCGGCGATTGAGTGAGACGAAGGGCATGCACCACGCCATTGAAACCGCGATGCGGCGCGCCTTGCACACGTACTGGCGATTCGCGCGGGGGCTCACGCTCGGCGTACGGGCGCTGGTCATCGACGAGGCGCGGCAGGTCTTTCTCGTGAATCACACTTACGTGAGGGGATGGCATCTGCCGGGCGGCGGCGTCGAGCCGGGCGAGACGCTGCTCGCCGCGCTCGCACGCGAGCTCGCCGAGGAGGGCAACCTCGAGCTCACGGCGCCACCGCGGCTGCATGGCATCTTCTTCAACGGCCGCATCTCGCGCCGCGACCACGTCGCCTGCTTCGTGGTCGACGCCTTCCACGCGAACGCGCCTTTCGCGCCCAACCGCGAGATCGCGGCGGCACGCTTCTTTCCTCTCGACGATCTGCCCGGCGACACCACCGCCGGCACTCGCGCCCGCATCGCCGAGGTGCTGTTCGGCGTGCCGATCAGCGAGCGATGGTGAAGGCCGCGTCGCCCTCCGATGGACCTTCTTCCGGCCAAATGCTAATCCACACGCGGGCATGAACGACCTGTCCGTCACCATCCGCCACGAGACCGCTCGCGACGCCGAGGCGATCGAGCGGCTGAACGAGCGCACCTTCGGCCCCGGCCGCTACGCCAAGACGGCGTATCGTCTGCGCGAAGGCGCCACGCATTCGCTCGCGCTCTCGTTCACAGCGCGCATCGGCACGCTGCTCGTCGGCTCGGTGCGCCTGACGCCGATCCGGATCGGCGAGACGCCGGCGCTGCTGCTCGGACCGCTGACCGTCGAGCCGCCGTTCCGCGCGCGCGGCATCGGCCTTGCTCTGATCAAGCGCGCGCTCGACGAGGCGCGAGACAAAGGGCACCGCCTCGTCATGCTGGTCGGCGACGAGCCCTACTACGCCCGCGCCGGCTTCAAGCCGATGCCGCAGGGCCGCGCCAAGATGCCGGGACCGGTCGACCCGGCACGGCTTCTCGTCGCGCAGCTTGTGCCCGACGCGTTCGAGGGCGTCTCCGGCGTAATCCAACCGGATTACGCGTGGCCTGAAAAGAAGAAGCATCAGGAATGAATTTCGCGAATCGGATTAGGCTTTTTGCAGGCGCGTGAGGGCGGCACGAGCCGCCGCTACCGCGAAGGTAGCGTCCGCACTGTTGACTCGAATATGCGGATCGTAGTCCGCACGATGTCTTTTCTCCTGCAGCTCGATTGCCGCTGTTGCAAACGCCGCGATATCAGGGCCGAAGCCATTTTGAGGCGCGTAGGCGGCATACTTCGCCGGAAGCGTCTGCTTTTGAGCATCTTCACATACTTCGCGCAGGGAACGATGCTGTATACTACGATATACTAACGCGTACCGGCCCGACCCTCGGTGAACAGCTCCGACGACGAGATCGGAGGCTGCGGTGACCGCGGCGTGAAATACTCCATAGTAAGCGGCGGAAATCGCACGTCTCAGATCGACTTGTCGGGGCGGTCCTGCAGGCGGCGGACCGATTAAGGAGTCCGCCTGTTCAAACAGATGTTCAGGATTGAGAATCGCCACGGTCGGCGTCCGCAAGTTCGGCTTCAGTCGCGAATTCGACAATGGGAAATCGCGATTCGCCGGCGGTATGAAGATTCCTTTGGATCTGAACGAGAGTATCGAGAACCTTGTCCCCGCTGATCGCCGTCGGCGACTCGGGCGCCAAAACAATCATGATCCGGAGCGCCTCGTGGCCTGCCGAATCGATTGTGGGTTCGCTGCTGACCGAAGTCACGTGTGCGTGGCTGAGATTCGCCGTCGCAACTTTGGTTGCAATGCTGACGATTTTGTCCTGATCAAGCATGCTGCCAATATAGCAGCAACTCGTCCGGCAATTTAGTACGGGAGGGGGCATCGGAGACCTTGCTCACCTTCCCTCCCTCGCCCACGTCGCCGCCATGCTGCCGATCAGCAGGAGCAGGCCGAGCAGGCCGGCGAACATCGGCAGCACGCCGATGCCTCGCACGACGCTCGCGTCGCGCATCTTCACGCCGAGCCAGTCGTCGCCTTTGAAGGTGTCGCTCGAGCGCACCGCGAGGATGCGCGGCATGTCGAGGGCGCCGGAGGCGTCGGCGATGCGGCGGGAGTCGCCGCCGGTCGCGTTGGCGATCGGCGCGAGCACGTCGGGCGTCGAGGTCACCTCGGCGAACTCACGCGGATTGGCGGGCCCGACATTGACGAGCGCGGTGAGCTTGCCGTCGGTCGCGCGCCACAGCCCGAGCTCGTTCGCCTGCACGGTGGAGCGCCACAGGCCGGGCTCGCCGGCATCGAGGTTGAGCGTCTTCGTTGCTCCGGTGGGTGACGTGAGCGTCACCGGATCGACCGTGTCGGCCATGGTCTGGCGCTCGACGGTCAGCTCCTTGCCGTGCACGACGAGGCGCAGCGCCTCCTCCTCGAGATCCGGCTGCTGCATCAGCCAGTGCGAGAGGCGCCGCAGCAGGTCGATCTGCGGTCCGCCGCCCTCGTAGCCGCGCGCCCACAGCCAGATGTGATCCGACAGCAGCATGGCGACGCGGCCCTTGCCCTCGCGCGAGAGCAGCAGCAGCGGCTTGTCGTCCGGGCCCTTCATCACGGCGGTGCCGGTCTGGTTGCGCGTATCCACCAGCCGGAACCAGCGGCTCCAATGCGGCGGGTCGTCGGCGCCGCCTTCGAGGCCGCGCGTCACCGGATGGCGCTTGCCGGCGTCGGTGAGCCGGGCGTGGAACGGCTCCTGGGTCAGGTTGCCGGTCGGCTCGGCCGGCAGGATCTGGTTGAGCGGCGTGCGCCAGATGCTGGTCTGGCTCGCATAGTCGGGCCCGGCGGCGACCAGCACGGCGCCGCCGTCGCGCACATACTTGGCGATGTTCTCGAAGTAGATGATCGGAAGCACGCCCTGGCGCGCATAGCGATCGAAGATGATGAGCTGGAAGTCGTCGAGCTTGCCGGTCGGATGGTTGGTGAACAGCTCGCGCGTCGGAAACGCGATCAGCGAGAGCTCGTTGATCGGCGTGCCGTCCTGCTTCTCGGGCGGCCGCAGGATGGTGAAATGCACGAGGTCGACGTTGGGATCGGATTTGAGCAGGTTGCGCCAGGTGCGCTCGCCGGCGTGCGGCTCGCCGGAGACGAGAAGGACGCGCAGCTTGTCGCGCACGCCGTCGATCGAGACGACCGCGCGGTTGTTGACGGTGGTGAGCTCGCCGCCGGGCAGCGTCGAGGCTTCGATCTCGACGATGTTCTGGCCCGAATGCGGGATCTGGATCTGCACGTCCGTGTTCTCGCCCGCGCGCACGGTGCGCTGGTCGAGGAGCTCGCCGTCGCGGCTGATCTTCACGTTGGCTGTTCCGCCGGCCGGAACGCCGGAATCCTCGACCCGGAACGTGAGCGTCTGCTGCTGGCCGACGATGCCGAAGCGCGGCGCGGCGACCAGCACGACGCGGCGGTCGTGCTCGTTCGGCACGCCGGTGATCAGCGCATGCAGCGGCGCCTGGAAACCGAGCGCGGCAGCGTCGGTCGGCACGTCGTGCACGCGCCCATCGGTGATCATGAAGGCGCCGGCGATGCGCTCGGGCGGCACATCGGCGAGCGTCGCCTGGAGCGCGTGGAAGAGCCGCGTGCCGTCGGTCTCGCCGTCCGCCTGGCCGGCCTCGACTACGCGAAGCTCCAGCCCCTTGATGCTCTGCAGCCGCTTGACCAGCGCGTCGCGTGCTTGCTCCGTCTGCTTGGTGCGATCGCCGAAGCTTTGGCTCGGGCTCTTGTCGACGACGACGACCGCGACCGAGGTCAGCGGGTCTCGATCCTCGCGCGTCACCGACGGGTTGGCGAGCGCCAGCACCATGAGGCCGAGGGCGCTCGCGCGCAGCAGTGCGCCGCGCGTGCGGCTCACCAGCAGCAGCGCGACCACCGCGACCGCGACCACGACCGCGGTCCAGAGCACTGCGACCGGCACCAGGGGCGAGAAGGCGATACCGTAGTTCAAACCCACGCTCCTATTGCCCGAGGCGCTCGAGCAGCGCCGGCACGTGCACCTGGTCGGCCTTGTAGTTGCCGGTGAGCGTGTACATCACGATGTTGATGCCGGCGCGGATCGCGTACTCGCGCTGGCGCGGCTCGCCGGGCACCAGCGGCAGCATCGGCTGGCCGTCCGGGCGCAGCGCCCAGGCGCCGGCGAGGTCGTTCGAGGTGATGAGGATCGAGGAGACGCCGTCGCCGCCGCGCGCCGGGTGCTTGGCGTCGTCAGCGTCGTTCTCGTCGGCCGTCGGCAGCGCCTCGACCCACAGCTGGCCGTTGGTGTAGCGGCCCGGAAAGTCGCGCAGCAGGTAGAAGGTCTTGGTCAGCACGTGATCCTTCGGCACCGGCTCGAGCTCGGGAATGTCGAGCGAGCCGAGAATCTGCCGCAGCGCCACCATGCCGGGGCTGCGGTTCTCGCCGCCCGGCCCGGGCGGCGCCAGCACGGCGTCGCGCGTGTCGAACAGCACGGTGCCGCCCTGCTTCATGTAGGCGTCGAGGCGGGCGAGCGCCGCGGCGGACGGCTTCGGCGCGTTGGCCGAGATCGGCCAATAGATCAGCGGGAAGAAGGCGAGCTCGTCATGCTCGAGATCGAGCCCCATGGGCTGGCCGGCCTCGAGCGCGGTGCGCGACGCGAGGTAGAGCGTGAGGCCTTCGAGCCCGGCGCGGCTGATATTGTCGGCCTCGCCGTCGCCGGTGATCACATAGGCGAGGTGGGTCTCGAGCGTCGCCTTCATGGCGAACTTGTCGGCGGCCTCGTCGGCCGCGGAAGGCGCGACGTGGGCGAAGGCCGCGAGCACGACGCCGAGCAGGAGCACGGCGGCGACGCGGTGGCGGCGCAGCAGGCGGTAGATGCCGCCGGCGAGCCAGAACACCACCATGGCGTCGATCAGCAGCAGCGCCAGCGCGGCGCTGAAGATCGCGCCGCGCAGATCCTGCGGCTCCGCGATACGGTAGCTTTCCACACGCGCGTGCAGCGGCGCGACGTCGATCGGCGCGAGCCGCTCTGCCGGTGTGAGCGTGTTGACGGCGAGGAGGCCTTCGGGCGGGCCGTAGAAGCCCGGCGGGTTATCGGCCTTGGCATGGCCCGTGTAGTTCGCCGGGACCGGCCGCGCGGTCGGCGGCGGCGACACGAAGGTGCCGAAGCCGTCGAGGATGCGGGTGGGCGGCAGCACCTCGCGCGCACCCTCGGCGGCGTTCGTTTCGTTCGCCGTCGTGGTGCCGGAGAGGTTGACGATCTTGCGCAGCATGTCGACGAAGGTGCCGGACAGCGGCAGGTCGGACCAGCGCGTGTCGGCGGTGACGTGGAAGAGCACGATCATTCCCTTGCCGCGCTGCGCCGCGGTGACCAGTGGGGTGCCGTCCGCGAGAGTCGCCCAGGTATGATCGCCGAGGCCGATGTCCGGCTCGGCCAGCACCTGGCGGGTGACGGTGACGTCGTTCGGCACCGGCATGCCGATGAAGGGGCTCTCGCGCGAGAAGCTGCCGAGCGGCTGCGGCTTCTCCCAGCTCAGACTCCCGCCGAGGATGCGGCCGCCCCGCCGCAGCTTGACCGGCACCAGCTCGTCGTCGGACGCGGCGAGCCGCGGGCCGGCGAAGCGCACCAGCACGCCGCCGTCGTCGACCCATTTGGCGAGCTTGGCGCGCTCGTCCGGCGCGATGGTTCCGACGTCGGCCAGGATGATCATCGGGATCTTCTGCTCGGCGAAGCGCGCGATCGCAACCGACGGCGAGCCGCGCTCGCCGAGGCGTACGTCGGCGAATGGCGAGAGCGCTCGGCTGAGGTAGTAGTTCGAGGCGAGCAGCGGCTCGGCGGTATCGACCGTCGCGCCGGAGACGATGCCGATGGTGCGTCGGCGCCAGCGCTTGTCGAGGAGCTGCACGGCGCCGGCGGAGCGGTCGCCGTCGATCTCGAGCCGGGCGATGTCGTTGCGAATCTCGACCGGCAGGTCGAACTTCGCCTCGGCTTCGCGGGCGTCGCTCGCGAACTCGTAGCGGGCCTCGCCGACCGGCAGGCCTTTGAGATCGAGCGCGCGCACCGTGCCGTCGTCCTGCGTGCCCGTATAGGCGCGCAGGACCTTGACGGTGAGGCCGCCGGCCGCGTTGTCGGCGGCGGTGAGTGCGTGGGTGCCGCGCACGCCGCCGATCACCACGGTGACGGGCCGGCTGCCGGCGAGCCGCGCCAGTGCGGTGACGAAATCCTTTCCCTTGCCCATGTCGATGCCGTCGGTGAGCCAGACCAGCTCGACGTCCTTGGTGCGGTTGATGAGCCGCTCGATCTCCGGCAGTGCCTCGGTGCGGTCGACCGTATAGGGCTTCGGCGCGATCTCGCGCAGCCGCACGCGCGCGGCGGCGGGCGTCTCGAGCGAGACGTCGCGTTGCGTCTCCGACAGCGGCACGAGGGCGACCGGACGGTTGTCCTGCTCGGCGCGGGCGATCAGATCCTCGGCGGTTCCGAGCCGCACCGGCCAGGTCGCGGCGGCCGACCAGGTGTCGTCGATCAACAGCGCCATCGGCAGGCTGTTGCTGCCGCTCGCCACCGGTGGATTCCACAAGGGACCTGCGGCCGCGAGCACGATCAGGGCCGCGAGCAGGAGACGCAGCAGCGTGAGCCACCAGGGCGTTCGCGCCGGCGTCTCCTCTTTCGGCGCGATATCGAACAGGAGGCGCGTCGGCGGAAACGCGATGCGGCGCGGCCGCGGGGGCACGAGCCGCAACAGCCACCACAGCACCGGCAGCCCGAGCAGGGCGAACAGGACGAGCGGCTCAGCGAAGGCGAGCGGCAGGCCGGGGATCATGCCGATGCCTCCGCGGCGTCGGCGATGTCGGTGCCGCGCCAGCGCTCGAAGTCGAAGCCGCCGCCGGTGCCGCCGAGCCGCGCATGCAGCGCGAGCAGGAGATCGCTCGCCGGCCGGTCGGTGCGATGAATGACGAAGCTCCAGCCGAGGCGGTCGGTCTCGGCGCGGATCGCGGCGCGGTGGCGCTCGATACGGGCCTGGTAGTCGGCGCGCCAGGTCTCGGCGCGGCCGGCCGTGATCGCGCCGGCACCTTCCGGCTCGATGAACTCGACCCGGCCCGCATACGGGAAGGTCTCTTCCGCCGGGTCGACGATCTGCACCGCGTGGCCGTGCGCGTGCGTCGCCGAAAGCTGCGCGATCATGCGCTCGACGTCGGCGATCGGGCTCCAGAAGTCCGACAGGAGCAGGATCTCGGCGCGCGGGGAGGGCGTGAACGCAGCCGGCAGGCTGGTGCGCGCGCTCGCATCGTGCAGCATCGCCTCTGCCATGCGCTCGATCACGTTGCGACTCGCGGTCGGGCGCATCAGGCCCGGGATGCCGACGCGCTCGCCGCCCTCGATCAGCACCTCGGCGAGCGCGAGCGCGATCACCAGCGTGCGCTCGAGCTTGCTCTCGATCGCGAGTGCCGATTTGAACGACATCGAGGCCGAGCGGTCGGGCCAAATCCACACCGTGTGCGCGGCTTCCCATTCCTGCTCGCGCACGTAGAGATGATCGTCGCGCGCCGAGCGGCGCCAGTCGACGCGCGCGGCCGGCTCGCCCGACATGAAGCGGCGGTACTGCCAGAAATTCTCGCCCGGCCCGGCCCGGCGGCGGCCGTGCAGCCCGTGAATGATGGTCGCCGCTACCCGGCGCGCCTCGAGGATCAGCCGCGGCATGGTGGCCGCGAGCGTCCGGCCGCCGCCGACGGCGTGGCCGATCGTCTGGGCTTCCTCGGGGGCAGCGGCGGTCTTTGCCATTCCTCAGCCGACTTTCGCTTTCAGCCGGGCGATGACCGCCGGAATGGTCTCGCCGTCGGCGCGCGCCGCGAAGGTCAACGCCATGCGATGCTTGAGCACCGGCTCGGCGAGCGCCACCACGTCGTCGACCGAGGGCGCGTAGCGTCCCTCGACGAGCGCGCGGGCGCGAACCGCGAGCATCAGCGACTGGCTCGCGCGCGGCGAGGGGCCCCAGGCGATCAGCTTGCCGAGCTCGCCCGCTTCCGGGCCCGGCCTCGCCGAGCGCACCAGCGCGAGGATCGCATTGACGACCGATTCGCCGACCGGCAGGCGCCGCACCAGACGCTGGGCGGCGATCAGCTCGTCGGCGGTCATCGCCGGCTTCGGCTTGGTCTCCTCCGCGCCGGTCGTGTCGAACAGGATGCGGCGCTCGGCGTCGCGGTCTGGATAATCGACGTCGATCTCCATGAGAAAGCGGTCGAGCTGTGCCTCGGGAAGCGGGTAGGTGCCTTCCTGCTCGATCGGGTTCTGCGTCGCCAGTACGTGGAACGGCTTCGGCAGGTCGTGGCGTGCGCCCGCGACGGTGACGTGCTGCTCCTGCATGGCCTGCAGCAAGGCCGACTGGGTGCGTGGGCTCGCGCGGTTGATCTCGTCGGCCATCAACAGCTGGGCAAAAATGGGTCCGGAGATGAAACGGAAGCTGCGCTTGCCGCCCGGGTTCTCTTCCAGCACCTCGGTGCCGAGGATGTCCGGCGGCATCAGGTCGGGGGTGAACTGCACGCGGCGCGCCTCGAGGCCGAGCACCGTGCCCATCGTATCGACGAGCTTGGTCTTGGCGAGGCCCGGCACGCCGACCAAAAGTCCATGACCACCGGACAGCACCGTGATCAGCGCCTGCTCGACCACCTTGTCCTGGCCGAAGATCACCGCCGCGATGGCGGTGCGCGCAGCCTGCACGTGCACGGCGGTTGATTCGGCCGCCCGCACGATCATGTCCTCGAGCTTTTCGGTGCTCTCACTGCCGGCGGATGCCATCACCTGCTCCTCGTTGAATTCGCATCACGTTTCATACACATAACGCACCATGTGCCGGCTGCGACCAATCACAACCGTGCCCCACGTCGGGCCGTCCGCCCCTACCCATCGCCCGGGGTCTTCCGCATCCGCGAAGAGTCTACGCTATTTTCGCGCCGTGCGCGGCGGCCGCGCGGCCTCACGATCGCGCGAGCGGATGTCGAGGGCCGAAGTTTGAGGCCAACAATGGCGAAGGAAGGGCAGAGCGCGCAGTTGGAAGGCATAGCTGGCGCCGCCAAAGCGGCCGGCGGCCGCGGCCCTCCGCCCGTACATCTATGGAATCCGCCGTATTGCGGCGAGATCGACATGCGGATCGCCGCCGATGGTACCTGGTTCTACCAGAAGACGCCGATCGGACGCGCACCACTTGTGAAGTTGTTCGCCTCCGTACTCAAGCGCGAAGGTGATCATTATTACCTTGTCACGCCTGTGGAAAAATGCGGCATCACGGTCGACGAGGCACCCTTCCTCGCGGTCGAGCTCGCGATGGATAATGCTGACGCTACGGCAGGACAGGCCGCGAGTCGCGTTTTGCGCTTTCGCACCAATGTGGACGACTGGGTCACGGCCGGCCCGGAAAATCCGCTGCGCTTCGAGCCCGAGCCTGCGACCGGGGGGCTGAAACCATTCCTACACGTGCGGCGCAATCTCTGGGCCAAGGTGACGCGGGCGTTGTTCTATGATCTCGTCGAGCTCGGCGAGGAGCGCGACGTCGCCGGCGAGCGCATGTTCGGGGTCGCATCCGGCCCATCCTTCTTCGTGATGGCGCCGGCCGACAGCATTGCGGGACTGCGGGATTGAGCATGAACGATCAGCCGATCGACGGCGCCGCACCCGCCATCACCCACGATTTCTTCGACCGTGCCCGCGCGCGGTTGACGCTCGATGTGCCGGCAGGCCTCGGCGATCCGAACGTCCCGGTGCGGCGCGGTGATCTCGATCTCGATCCGACGCTGTGGGAGCGCGCCGGCGTTGCGGCGACCAAGCCTGCCGCGGTCCTGGTGCCGGTGGTCGATCGGGCGGCGCCGGCCGTTATCCTCACGATGCGGACCACGGAGCTCTCCAGCCACGCCGGCCAGATCGCCTTTCCGGGCGGCAAGATCGACAAGACGGATGCAGGTCCGCTCGCTGCGGCGCTGCGCGAGGCGAAGGAGGAGATCGGCCTCGACGCATCGCTCATCGAGCCGATCGGCTACCTCGATCTCTATCTCACCTTCTCGGGCTTTCGCATCCTGCCCCTGGTCGCGCGCGTGACGCCGACCTATGTGTTCACGCTCAACGCCGCCGAGGTCGCCGACGCCTTCGAGGTTCCGCTCGATTTTCTCATGGCGCCGGCCAATCATCGGCGCGGTTCGCGCGACTGGCGCGGCATCAAGCGCCAGTACTACGAGATGCCGTACCAGGAACGCTATATCTGGGGCGTGACCGCCGGCATCCTGCGTAACTTATATGAGCGCCTGTACGGGCCGTGATGTATGACTCCGCGCCGCCTGCGATTGAACTCCGCCTGGGGATGCTGACGTGAACCGCCGCCTCACCGATACGGCCTGGCTCGCGTCCGATGGCCTGGCGCATCTGCTGGCCGTGCTCGACCACGCGGGCGAGGAGGCGCGCGTCGTCGGCGGCGCTGTGCGCAACGCGCTGTTCGGTCAGCCGCCCGGCGACGTCGACATCGCCACCACCGCCGTGCCCGACACCGTGATCGAGCGGACGCGCGCCGCCGGCTTCAAGGCGGTGCCGACCGGCATCGACCATGGCACCGTCACGGTGATCGTCGACGGCGCGCCATTCGAGGTGACGACGTTGCGCGCCGATATCGAGACCTACGGCCGCAAGGCCAAGGTCGCGTTCGGCCGCGACTGGAAGGTCGATGCGGAGCGGCGCGACTTCACCATCAACGCGCTGTCGGTCAATCGCGCCGGGGAGGTCTTCGATTATGTGGGCGGGCTCGCCGACATCGACGCGCGCCACGTGCGCTTCATCGGCGAGCCGGAGAAGCGCATCGCGGAGGACTACCTGCGCATTCTGCGCTTCTTCCGCTTTCATGCGACCTACGGGCACGGCGCGCCCGATCCCGACGGCCTCGAGGCGTGCATCGCGCTGCGCGAGGGCCTCAACCAGCTCTCGCGCGAGCGCGTGCGCATGGAGCTGCTCAAGCTGCTGCGGGCTCCGCACGCGACGCCGACGCTCGCCGTGATGACGGAGGCGGGCCTGCTCGAGATGGTGCTCGGCGGCGTGCCGCTGCTTGCGAGCTTCGAGAACACCTGCAAGGTCGAGGCGGCGATCGGCGTCGAGGGCGATCCGGTGCGCCGGCTCGGCGCGCTCGGCGTCGCCGTGGTCGAGGATGCGGAGCGCCTGTGGCAGCGGCTGCGGCTCACCAATTCGGAGCACACTCGGCTGGTCGCGATCGCCGAGGGTTGGCGGCAGATCGATCCCGCGCAGGGCGAGGCGGCCGCGCGCGAGCTGATCTATCGGCATGGGCCAGACCGCTACCTCGACCGCGTGCTGGTCGCCTGGGCGCGCTCGCCTGCCGGCGCCGCCGACGAGGCGTGGAAGAATCTCATCAGCTTGCCGGAACGCTGGACCGCACCGACCTTCCCGCTCAAGGCCAAGGACTTCACCAAGCGCGGCATCGAGAAGGGCCCGCGTCTCGGCGCCGCGCTCGCCGCCGCCGAGGAGGCGTGGATCGCGGCCGGCTTCCCCACCGACAAAGCCGCGCTCGCGGCGCTCGCCGACGCGGCGGTCGCGGCGAGCGCGGGAGAGCGCGCGTGACGGCTGCGGTCCTCGCCGCGTTCTCGCAGATATCGCTCCCGCAGCTTCTCCTGATTGCCGCGATGGCCGTGCTCACGTCGCTGATCGGCGGGGTGGCGGGCTACGGAACCGGCGCGCTGATGCCGCTCGTGCTGGTGCCTATCGTCGGCGCGCCGCCGATCGTGCCGATCATCTCGATCTCGGCCATGATGACGAACGCCAGCCGCGCGGCCGCCTTCCGCAAGTCGATCGACGCCCCGCGCGCCCTGATCGTGCTCGTTGCGGCGCTGCCCGGCTGCGTGCTCGGCGCCTACGGCTATACGCTTCTCACCAGTGCCGGCGTGATGATCCTGATCGGCACCATGCTGGCCCTGTCGGTGCCGCTGCGGCGGTTTCTGCGCGCGCGCGGCTTTCGCCTCGACGATCGCCGGCTCGCCGCCGCGTCGGTCGCCTGGGGCGTGCTGATGGGCGGCACCAGCGGCTCAGGGATCATCCTGCTGGCGATGCTGATGGCCGCCGGCCTCGACGGCGCCGCCGTGATCGGCACCGACGCCGTGGTGTCGGTGCTGCTCGGCGTGATCAAGATCGTGGTGTTCGGGGCCGCGGGCGCGATGACGGCACAGGTGGTGGCGGTGGCGCTGCTGATCGGCTGCGTGGCATTTCCGGGGGCGTTCCTGGCGCGCGCGCTGGTGGCGCGGCTGCCGATCCATATTCACGCTGCGATGCTGGATGCGGTGGTGATCCTGGGCGGCGTGGTGATGATCGTCGGGGCGCTGCGGCGGTAGCCATCGGGGCCTCCAGCTCGGCTCGCAGCTAGATCGGCGCGACCAGCGAGGTCGGAATCAGCAGCGAAGCGCAGATGAAGAGCGCTCCTTGAACAAGCGGCCCGCTGACGGCCTTGTGGCGGCGCATGAATTCACCCATCATCCCGCCCGAAAATTAAACCGAAAATTGAACATCGTGAGGGGATGGAGATGCCGGTCCGCAACAGCAATTTCACCGTTTCGCGTCGCACGCTGCTCGCCGGCGCGGCCGCCGCCAGCGTGCTTCCGGCGCCGCGCGTGCTCGCGCAATCGTCAGAGCCGCTGCGCATCGGCTTCCTCACCGTGAAGACCGGCCCGCTCGCCGCCGGCGGCGCCCAGCAGATCGAGGGCGCCGCGCTCTTTCTGAAGGAACGCAACAGCACCATCGCGGGGCGCAAGCTCGAGCTGATCACCAAGGACACCGCCGGCAATCCGGCGACCGCCAAGACGCGCACCCAGGAGCTGGTGGAGCGCGAGAAGGTCGCGGTCACCATCGGCCCGCTTGCGACCAACGAGGCGCTGGCGATCGACGGCTACATCCGCGACACGAAGGTGCCGCTCATCACCACGACCTCGGCCGCGACCGTCGATCTCAAGGCGCACGCCGTGAACCCGTACGTGCTGCATGCCTTCGGTACCGCGCCGCAGGTGACTTACGCGCTCGGCGACTACGCGGCGAAGACGCTCGGCTACAAGCGCGTCGCCATCGTCGCCGAGGACTTCACCTACGGCTACGAGGGCGCCGGCGGATTCCAGCTCGCCTTCGAGGCCGCGGGCGGCAAGATCGTGCAGAAGCTGTGGCCGCCACTCAACGCGCCCGACTACGAGCCGTATCTGGCGCAGATCAAGCGCGACGTCGACGCAATTTACATGGGCTTTGCGGGCAGCAATCCGCTTCGCTTCCTGCGCCAGTTCAAGGAGGCCGGGCTCAAGGAGAAGATCGCGGTGCTCGGCAATACGACGAGCACCGACGAAGGCATCCTCAAGGTGATGGGCGACGAGGCGCTCGGCGTGGTCACGGCGGGCTGGTACGCGGCCGGCCTCGACACGCCCGACAACAAGAAGTTCGTCGCCGCCATCAACACCGATTACAAGCACGACCCCGGCTTCTACACGGCCGGCCCGTACACGGCGCTGCTCATCATCGAGGAGGCGCTGAAAACCACCAACGGCAAGAGCGACGACGCGGCGGCCTTCCTCAAGGCGATGCACGACGTGCGCCTCACCCACGGGCCGATCGGCCCGGTGCGGCTCGACGACTACGGCACGCCGATCCTCGACATCCACATCCGCAAGGTCGCACGGGTGAACGGCAAGCTCGTCAACACCATCATCAAGACCTATCCGCAGGTGAGCCAGTTCTGGACCTACGATCCCAAGCAGTTCGTCCAGCAGCCGGTTTTCTCGCGCGACTTCCCGCCGAGCAAGAATCTCGAATAGGCGGCGAGCAGGTTATTTTTTCAAAAAATCAACAGGCGATTTACAGGGCGCCGCTGTGCGCCGAATACAGGAAAAGGCATTGAAATTACGAGGGAAAAGGTGGTGTGGCGGAACAGAAGAATAACAGGACCGAAAAACAGGAAGAACGGGAAAATCAACAGGACACTTTGCGCTTCAAACGCAAAGCGCGTCCGGAGCCGAGACTGCGGACGCGCCAATGTCACTCTGCACTTACTGCCATGCGCCACTTGTACCGATTATGCAAGCTAAATCCGACGCTCCCGATGTAGGCAATCAGCCTTCGTTTGATGCGCCAATCACCCCTGACCGATCATGGGTCGGTCGATCAGCCCGCGACACCATAGCTTCCGGACAGGGATCGGATATTTTTTACGAGACACGCTCGAAAGAGAATTTTTCGCGCGCCTTATCGAAGGTTCGGGCAATCGCTCTCTTATCTTGCCCAGCCGTTCGCGAAACCCTGGCAAACGGGCGCCGGATGGCTATGTCATTAAGTCCATTGCAGACGACAGTGCGTGAAGAAGACGGTCATGCGTACGGATCTCATCCATACCGACAATGTTCCACGGGTCTATGTGATTCACGAGAACGATGCGTGGGTCGAGCCGCTGCGGCGCGAATTCGCCGCGCGCGGCGTTCCCTATGCCGAGTGGTTCCTCGATCAGGGGATGCTCGATCTGCGCACGGCCCCGCCGCCGGGCGTGTTCTACAACCGCATGAGCGCATCGTCGCACACGCGCGACCACCGCTACGCTGCCGAGCTGACCGGCGCCGTGCTTGCCTGGCTCAAGCGTCACGGCCGCACGGTGGTCAATGGCGAGCGTGCACTGCAGCTCGAGATTTCCAAGGTCGCGCAGTACGAGGCGCTCGCGGCCCACGGTATCGAGACGCCGGAGACGATCGCGACGGTCGGCCGCGACAACATCGCGCGAGCCGCAAAGCGGCTCGGCTTTCCGCTGATCCTCAAGCACAATCGCGCCGGGAAGGGGCTCGGCGTTCGTCTGCTTCTGTCGTCCGCGGCGCTCGACGAATATCTCGGCAGCCCGCAGCTCGAGGAGCCGATCGACGGCATCACCTTGGTGCAGCGTTACATCAAGGCGCCGACGCCGTACATCACACGGGTCGAGTTCGTCGGCGGCAAGCTGCTCTACGCGGTGCGCGTCGACACCTCGCAGGGCTTCGAGCTTTGCCCCGCCGATGCCTGCCAGATCGATGCGGCGGCGCTCGCCGGCGTCTGCCCCGCCGTGGCCCCGAGCGAGAAGTTCAGCATCCTGCCCAAGTTCGATCATGCGCTGGTCCCGCGCTGGCAGGCGTTTCTCGCCGCCAACGACATCGGCATCGCCGGTGTCGAGTTCATCGTCGACGAGCACGGCCGCGCGTTCACCTACGACGTCAATACCAACACCAACTACAATCCCGAGGCCGAGGCCAAGGACGGCCGCCACGGCATGGGCGCCATCGCCGATCATCTCGGCCGCCTGCTGGCGAGCTCCGGCGAGCAGCAAGTGCTGCGCACCGGCACGCGCTGACGCTCAGGCGGCGCGTCGCTCCTGTGCTGATGCGGTGGTTGCCGACTCGTCGGCGACGCCGACGCGGTGATGGTAGACCATCTCCCAGCCCTTCCAGCCGGTGAACAGCAGGATGCACGTCACGATCAGCGAGAGGATCAGGCCGGTTGGAACGATGGCCGGGCCGCCGTCGGAAAACCGGGCATACCAATTGTAGATCTCGATCAACACCACGAGGACGTTGCCGCCGGCGTGCCACCAAGCGTCATTGAGCGCGCGAACGCGGGTGTCGCCCAAGACGTCCGTGACGCCGGCGACCGCCGCAAGCGCGGCCATTATGATGCCGGCGCCGAGCAGCCAAGTCGTCGCTGTTGCCCACCCGGCGTTCGCCGTCTGCCAATAGACGATGTCACACACGAACGTCGCGACGAAGAAGGCGATCGGAAAAGGCACCAGCATCGGGTGGATGGGATGACCAGCTATGCTGGCTGTGCTTCGGGGATTGCTCATGGATCTCTCCACTATCCCCCCGCTGGGTTTCTCGGGATAACCGTGGCGCAAAAGACGCGTTCCGTTCGCCGGGTCGTTGCGGCTGACATGTCAATGCTGCGGTGCAGCCAGTGCGGCGCAAGCGGCTGAGTTCGCCTGCGATCAGCGGCGCGCGGCTTACACCGCGCGGATGACGCTCACCAACCGCCGGATGCCGAGGTCCGGCGCAGCGACATTCTCGATCACCATGTCGGCATCGAGGCTGCGGTCCACTCCGGCGGAGCGCGCCATGCGCGCGGCGAGATCGCCATCGCTGTCGCGCTCGCGCGACTCGAGGCGCGACTGCAGGACGTCGGGCGGCGCCGTGACGTGCACGACGGTGACCGCCGCGTATCGTTCGCGTGCCGCAGCCACGATGGTGCGCGACACGTTGCAGACGACGGTGCGTCGGGCGCGGATGTCGTCGTCCATCGCGGCCGGGATGCCGTAGCAATTCCGGTGCGCCTCCCACCACAGCGCGAAGCGGCCGAGCGCTGCGGCTTGGCGGAATTCCTCCACTGAGATCGTGTCGTGCGCCTCGGCGGCAGTCGAGGCGCGCGTGATCACGCGGCGCGGGAAGACGATCGAGACATCGTTGGCGCAAGCGGCGCGGGCGCCGGCGATCAGCGTGTCCTTGCCGGCGCCGCTCGGGCCGACGACCAGGATCAGGCGGCCGTGGCCTATGCGCAATTCCGGCGCATCGGCCGCGGCGCTCACGCGACCCGCCTTCCGTGCTTCCAGGTGGCGCGCACCATCGCGACGTCGCGCGCCGCATGCACGCGGATCAGGTCGCCGCGCTTGCCGACCGCGATCTCGCCGCGGTCGGCAAGGCCGATCGCCTCGGCCGGCGTTTTCGTCACCGTGCGGATGGCGGCCGGCAGATCGATCGTCGGCACGACCTTGGGCAGGCGCAGCGCGGCCATCAGCAATGCCGCCGGCATGTAGTCGGACGACATCACGTCGAGCATGCCGGCGCGGGCGAGGTCCGCGGTCGCGACGTTGCCGGCATGCGAGCCGCCGCGCAGCAGGTTGATGGCGCCCATCAGGATGCGGATGCCGGCCGCATGCAGGGCCTGCGCGGCCTCCATGGTGGTGGGAAACTCGGCGATGGCGACGCGGTCGCGCACGGCGTCGGCCACATGCTCGAGCGTCGTATCGTCATGGCTCGCGAGCGGCACGTTGTGCGCCTGGGCGAGTGCGACGATGCCGCGATAGTTCTGCGACGCATGCGCCGCCTGATGGGCGATGCGCTTGGCGAAGAGCGCGTCGAGCTCGGCGTCGGAGAGGCCGCCCTTCTTGCCGCGATAGTAGTCGCGCAGCTTCTGCTCGTCGCGGAACTGGCGCTGGCCGGGGGTGTGGTCCATCAACGAGGCCAGCCGCACGTCGGCGCGTCCGATCAGCGCCGTCGCCTCGGGGATCACGCTCGGCATCGGCACCTCGCAGCGCAGGTGCAGGAAATGGTCGATGCGCAGGAGGTCGGCGTCGCGCGCCGCGCCGATGGCGTGCGCGAGCGTCGCGGCCTCGCCGTCGGCCTCGCGCATGCTCTCCTCGCTCCATACCCGCAGCGAGTCGAGCACGGTCGTGATGCCGCTCGTGGCGAGCTGTCCGTCGAAGGAGACGACCGCCGCGACCGGGTCCCAGCGCACCTTGGGCCGCGGCGTGTAGTGTACTTCCAGCTGGTCGGTGTGCAGCTCGACGAGACCGGGCAGCAGCAGCTCGCCGCCGATGTCCTCGCCGCGTTCTGGCGCGTCGCCCTCGCCGAATTCGGCAATCAGCCCGTCGCTGACTGCGACCCAGCCGCGCTCGATCACGCGGTCGGCGAGCACCAGCCGGGCATTGGTCAGAATGCAATCATTCACTCTTTGCACCCTCTGCACCCTTTGCGCCTTCGCCGTCCCGGTATCCATCGTGACATTCATTGGCATGCCTCACGCGGCTGCGGCGAAGCGCGTGATGTCGATCAGGGTGTCGGCGATGCGCTCGCGTACGGCGATGTCGTGCACGATCGCGACGATGGCGGCGCCGCGCTTCTTGCGCTCGGCGACGAGGTCGATCACGACGGCTGAATTTTCCGCGTCGAGCGAGGCGGTCGGCTCGTCGAGGAGCAGCAGCGGGAAGTCGGGTAGGAATCCGCGCGCGATGTTGACACGCTGCTGCTCGCCGCCCGAGAAGGTCGCGGGCGGCAGGCCCCAGAGCGTCGGCGCGATGTTGAGGCGGCGCAGCAGCTCGGACGCCTTCTTGCGCGCGCTGGCGCGCTCGGCCCCGGATGTGACCAGGGGCTCGGCCACCACGTCGAGCGCGGGAACGCGCGGCACCGCACGCAGGAACTGGCTCACATAGCCGACGGTGTTTCGCCGCAGCGCCAGAATCTGCCGCGGCGCCGCGCTGGCGACGTCGGTCGCCGCGCCGCCGTGATGCACCAGGATCTTGCCGCGGTCGCAGCGATAGCTGCCGAAGATCATCTTGAGGATCGACGACTTGCCGGCCCCGGACGGCCCGGCGAGCACCGCGCACTCGCCCGGATGGACCGTGAAGCTGACCCCGCAGACGACGGGCAGCCGCACGCCCCCCTGCAGGTGCATGGTGAACGTCTTTGCCACACCGGAGAGCTCGAGCGCGAGGGCAACGGTCATGAGCGCACCATAGCGTTTCCGTCATGGCCGGGCTTGTCCCGGCCATCCACGTCTTGCTTGGCGCGTCGTGGCAAGGAAGACGTGGATGCCCGGGCCAAGCCCGGGCATGACGGTTGATGGATCAGTCCGCGGTATCGGTGCGTTTTCATCATGGCGGCAGAATCGAAGCGACGAGCAGCTGCGTATAGGGTTCGCGCGGATCGTCGAGCACCTGATCGGTGAGCCCGGTCTCGACCACGCTGCCGCCCTTCATCACGATGATGCGATGCGACAGGAGGCGCGCGACCGCGAGGTCGTGCGTGACGATGACGGCGGAGAGCTTCAGATCCGCGACGAGGCCGCGCAGCAGGTCGAGCAGCCGCGCCTGCACCGAGACGTCGAGGCCGCCGGTCGGCTCATCCATCAGGATCAGCCGCGGGTTGGTCACCAGGTTGCGGGCGATCTGCAGGCGCTGGCGCATGCCGCCCGAATAGGTGCGCGGGCTGTCGTCGATGCGGCCACGGTCGATCTCGACGCGGTCGAGCCAGCCCGCCGCCGTGTCGCGGATGCGCCCGTAGTGCCGCGCGCCGACGGCCATCAGCCGCTCGCCCACGTTGGCGCCGGCCGACACCGCCATGCGCAGGCCGAGCGTCGCGTCCTGGTGCACGTAGCCCCAGTCGGTGCGGGCGAGAAAGCGCCGCTCCGCTTCGCCGAGCGCCGCAAGGTCGCGTGTCGCGCCATCGCGCATGCGATAGAGCACGCGCCCGGCGCTCGGCGCCATCTGGCCGCACAGGAGCTGCAGCAGCGTGGTCTTGCCGGAGCCGGACTCGCCGACCACGGCGATGACCTCGCCCTCGTACAGGCTGAACGAGACGTCGCGGCAGCCGAGCTGGCGGCCGTACGATTTGCCGAGTCCCTCGGCGATCAGCAGCGGCTCGTCGTTGTCGGTCATCGCAGCCGTATGGGAAGTCGTCATGGCGCGACCCGCTCGAGATCGAGGCGGAAGCAGTAGCCGTAGCGCTCGTAGCCGAGCTGCTCGTAGAACCGATGCGCGCGCTCGCGCTTCGCATTGGACGACAGCACGAGCTTGTAGCAGCGCTTTTCCATGCCCTTCTGCCGGGCGAAGGCCATCATTGCCTGGCCGATTCCGCGGCCCTGCGCGGCCGGCGCCACCATTACGTCCTCGACGACCGCGGACGGCGCCCCGAGGTGGCCGAGATTGTCCATGATCAGCAGCGCGAAGGTGCCGACGATCTCGCCGTCGAGCTCGGCGACGTAGAGCGTGTAGTCCGGATAGGCGGCGAAGCGGGCCCACAGACGGCGTGCGTCGGCGAGGGGCAGCACGCGGCCGTCATCCATACCGGGCTGCGCGTAAAGCGCGAGTACGGCCGCAAGGTCGGCTTCCCCGGCGGGCCGTACATCGACGTCGGCGGCTTCAGCCACGGCGGCCCTCCGGTTCGGACGGATCGGCCGGGGAGGCGGGCGGCAAGGCCGGCTGCGCGCCGCGCCGGCTCTCGCAGTAGTCCGTGTCCGAGCAGACGAACATGCGGCTGCCGCGGTCGTCGGTGATCACCTCGTCGAGGTAGCTCTCGGTCGAGCCGCAGAGCGCGCAGGCGCCGGCGAAGCGGTAGCGCTCGAACGGATGGTCCTCGAAATCGAGCGACACCACCTCGGTATGCGGCGGGATCGCATAGATGCGCTTCTCGCGGCCGGCGCCGAACAGCTGCAGCGCGGCGCAGTCGTTCATCTTCGGATTGTCGAACTTCGGCGTCGGCGAGGGATCCATCACGTAGCGGCCCTCGACCTTGACCGGATACGCATAGGCCGTGGCGATGTGGCCGTGCCGGGCGATGTCCTCGTAGAGCTTGACGTGCATCAGGCCGTATTCCTCGAGCGCGTGCATGCGGCGCGTCTCGGTCTCGCGCGGCTCGAGGAAGCGCAGCGGCTCGGGGATCGGCACCTGGAAGACGATGATCTGGTGCTCGCCGAGCGTCGCCTCGGGGATGCGGTGGCGGGTCTGGATCACGGTCGCGTCCGGGGTGCTGGTGGTGGTGCGCACCCCGGCGGTGCGCACGAAGAATTTCCTGATCGACACCGCATTGGCGGTGTCGTCGGCGCCCTGGTCGATCACCTTGAGCACGTCGTTCGGCCCGAGCACCGCCGCCGTCACCTGCACGCCGCCGGTGCCCCAGCCGTAGGGCATCGGCATCTCCCGGCTCGCGAACGGCACCTGATAGCCGGGGATCGCCACCGCCTTGAGGATGGCGCGGCGGATCATGCGCTTGGTCTGCTCGTCGAGATAGGCGAAGTTGTACGCCGGTGCGTTCGTCGATGCATGTGCGGGCGCGTTCATTCGGCGGCCTCCTGCACCGACGTCTCGGCGGCCTCGTCCAATCGTTGCGCGGGCGCGGCGGCCGCGAACTCGGCGCGCAGGCGGCGCACGAGACCGAGCTCGGCCTGGAAGTCGACGTAGTGCGGCAGCTTGAGGTGCTCGACGAAACCGGTCGCCTGCACGTTGTCGGAATGGGACAGCACGAACTCCTCGTCCTGCGCCGGCGCCTTGATCTCCTCGCCGAGCTCGCGCGCCCGCAGCGCGCGATCGACCAGCGCCATGCTCATGGCCTTGCGCTCGCAATGGCCGAAGCCGAGGCCGTAGCCGCGGGTGAAGCGCGGTGGCTCGGTCGCCGAGCCCTTGAACTGGTTGATCATCTGGCATTCGGTCAGCGTGAGGTGGCCGAGCGGCACCGCAAAGGCGAGCTCCGGGGGGGTGAACTCCACCTCCACTTCGCCGAGGCGGATCTCGCCGGCGAACGGATGGGTGCGGCCAAAGCCGCGCTGCGTCGAGTAGCCGAGCGCGAGCAGCAGGCCCTCGTCGCCACGGGCGAGATTCTGCAGGCGCACGTCGCGCTCGGCCGGGAAGCTCAGCGGATCGTGCGTGAGATCGCCGACCGGCTGCTCGGGCGCCGCTTGCGGCGACGGCTCGATCAGATCGTCATGGGCGAGGAGGTCCGTCACCCGCGGCATGCGCGTCGCATCGGGCGCGGCGCGCACCGGCTCCGGCGCGGCGCCATTCTGGCCCGCATGGGTATCGAGTTGCGTATCGAGCAGGCGATGCGTGTAGTCGAAGGTCGGCCCCAGGATCTGGCCACCGGGCAGGTCCTTGAACGTGGCCGAGATGCGCCGCCGCACCGTCATGGCGGCGGTCTCGACCGGCTCGGTGGCGCCGAGCCTGGGCAGCGTCGCGCGGAAGGCGCGGACCAGGAAGATCGCCTCGATCAGGTCGCCACGCGCCTGCTTGATGGCGAGCGCCGCGAGCTCGCGGTCGTAGAGGGAACCCTCGTTCATCACCCGGTCGACCGCGAGGGTGAGCTGGGAATCGATCTGCGCCGCCGTGATCTCCGGCACCGCCGGATCGCCGCGCCGCTCGTGGGCGAGCAGCCGGTGCGCGTTCTCGATCGCGCGTTCGCCGCCTTTTGCCGCGACATACATTATGCTGCCTCCGAGACCCGAATGGAGCGCGGCAGCGCCGCGACGGCGGCGTCCGTCGCCAACAGCAGATCGAGCCCGCGCGGAAAGAGGGCGCGGTTCGCCGCAAGGCGCGCGACGATGTCGGCCGGCAGGGGTTCGGCCTGCAGCCGGTTGCGCTCGCGGATGCCCGGACCGGTGAGCACGAGGCCGGCATCGGCCTGCAGCTTCTCCACCTGCAGGATCAGCGTGGTCGACCGGTCCGGATAGTCGGAGGTGCCGACGTTGAACGCTGCGAAATCGGGAACAGCGCCGGCGCCGCCCGTGAACGCGAAGGCCGCCTGTGCGGGCTCGGCCACGATCTCGCAGCCGCAGTGGAAGCGCAGCCACGCGGTGAGGCCGGGGTGCGCGGTAAGATCGGCGCCCAGCCACACCGGCGTGTCGTGGTCGGCGAGCGTGAGCGCAATCGCGGCGGCGCCGCGCGCCAGGGGAGGCGGGGCGCTGAGCGCGGCGTCGATACGCTGGATGGTGCCGGGGCGCGCCATCGCGTCGAGCACGGCGCGGAAGGTCGCCTGCGCGGCGAACACCGGATCGGCAAAGCCTGCGGTCAGCATGGTCACCCCTCGCCGCGCACGAGCGTGAAGAATTCGACCTTGGTGGCGGCGACGCGCTCCGCGTCGACCCGCCGCGCCGCATCGAGGCGCGCGCGGATCGGTGCGAGCACGTGGCGCTCGACGGCACCAGCATGAGAATCGGTCTGCACCAGCGCGTCGCACATAGCGATCAGGCGCGCATGCGCGCGATCGCGACCGAGCACATAGCCGATGCCGGTCTCGCCGGTCGCGAGCCGCACGGCAGCGCGCGATACCGTCGCCTCGCCGAGATTGAACGGTGCGCCGTCGCCGCCGATGCGGCCCCGCACCATCACCATGCCGCTCTCACCGGCGCGAATGTCCTCGTGCGCCGGCAGCGGCCCGACCGCCGTGAGGTGGCGCGCGACCTCGGCGGCATCGCTCGCGGCGAGCACCGCCATCGCGGCCCGCCGCCGCTCGCGCAGCGCGGTCTCTTCCGATGCGATCTGTGATGCGACGGTCGCCATGATCCGGTTGAACGATCCGGTTGATCCAACCTAGTTGTCTATGATACTAGACAACCATGTGCTAGCCCGCAAGGGTGAAGATAGCGTGACACCGTCGTGACGGATCGGGAAAATGACGCTTGCCGACGACAAGTCGTCTACGAAAGCGCGAACATGAATCGCCGCGCCCTGCAGCATGCCGCGGGCTCGGCGGCGGACGAGGCCCGATCCGGCGTCCTGTTGTGGCGCCGCATCGCCGACGAGCTCGAGCAGTCGATCGCGCGCGGCACTTTCGAGCCGGGCAGCAAGCTGCCGGGCGAGATCGACATCGCGGAGCGCTTCGGGGTCAATCGTCACACCGTGCGGCGCGCCATCGCGGCGCTGGCGCAACGCGGCATCGTGCGCGCCGAGCGCGGCAGCGGCACCTATATCGAGCAGCGGCGCATTCCCTATCCGATCCGCTCGCGCACGCGCTTCTCCGAGATCGTCGGCGGCGCCGGCCATGCGGTCGGCGGCCGCCTGGTCGCGCACGCGATCGAGCCCGCCGACGCGCGCATCGCCAAGCACCTCAAGCTCAAGCCCGGCACGCCGCTGTTGCGGCTCGAGCGCCTGCGCCACGCCGACCGGGTGCCGATCTGCATCGGCTCGACCTGGCTCGAGGCCGCGCGTTTCCCCGGTGCGCCGCGCGTCTACGCGGCGAGCAACTCGATCACCCGCATGCTGGCGCATTTCGGCGTGCGCAACTATGCGCGCAAGTCGAGCCATGTCACCGCCGAGATCGCCGAGGCGGCGGATGCAGCCGCGCTGCGCATCGCGCTCGGCCGCCCGCTGCTGGTGGTCGACAGCATCGACGTCGATGCCGATCGTGCGCCGGTGCTGATGACGCATGCGCGCTTTGCCGCCGACCGGCTCGAGCTGGTGATCGAGCCATGAGCCGGCGGCGACTTTATCGCGCGGTGCCATGGCGTTCGACCTGCCGCGCGCCGACCTGTCGCGTGAGACGGTGCGCCGGCCACTCGCGCGGCTTGCACGATGTCGACCCGACGTGCCCACGCGGATGCAAACGTCGGCACGCTTCGCTTTGTCCACCCTGCGGCTTAACCCTCGTCCAGCACCGCGTGCTTCAGCACGCGAAACCGTGCATCCGGCCCATCCTGCTTGAACAGGCCGATCCGATCGATGGTGATCGGCTGCTCGCCCCATGCTCGGGCGAAGCTGCGGCGCAGCCGTGCCGGCACATCCTCGCGCCGCTCGGCCGGCAGCGGCCCGGTCAGCGTCATGTGAAAGCGGAAATCCTCGAACACATAGGGGTAGCCCCATCGATCGAGGTGGCACACCTGCCGCTCGCTCAGGCGCGAAGGATTGCGGCGCGCGCGCTCCTGCGCCGACAGCGGCGCGCGGAATGGATCGAGCTCCGTGGTGCACGCCGCGGCGAGCGCATCGAGCGCCGCGACCGGCGCGGTCGGGACGATCGCGGTGAAGGCGCCGAGCAGGCGCACCTGCGGCGCGATCCGCGCGATCGCGCGCGGCACCCGCGCGAAGGCCGCGACTGCAGCGGCGAGCTCGTCCTCGCGCCGCGCCGGCCCAAGGCGAAAGGGCGCCTTCAGGGTCGCATGGAAGCCGTAGCGGCGCGGCTCCGCCGTCAGCGCGCGCCAATCGGCCTCGTCGATATCGAGATCGGCCGGGCGCGGCAGGTCGGCACCGGTGTAGCAATCGTAGCCGAGCATGGCGCTGCCGAAGCGATAGAGCGCCGAATCAGCGGCCGGCACGAAATAGATCGCGTAGCGGGCCTGTCCGTCGCGCATTGCCGGATTGCCGGGCAGTTCAACCTGCGCCGCCCTTGGCGGGCTGCGACAGGGGCTCGATGCCACGCGGGCGCTCGCCTGGCTGCGGCGGCCCGCTGCGCGGGTCGGCGTTGATGGGTACCAGCAGCGCCTCGCCGATGAGGAAGAACAGCCAAGTCGCGACGCCGCCGAACATCACCCAGGCGAGGAAGTTGCGCTCGTCGGCGACGACGGCGTGCGGCTCCTCGACCCAGTAGAGCAGGGGCGCACCGGGCGCAGCGGTGAGGTCGAAGCGGGCGAGCGCGCGCTCGACCGCCACATGTGCGGGCGAGAAGGCGGTCGGCACGTAGCGCACGGCGGCGCGATAGCTCTGCTCCCAGTTGCGCGGCGTACGAAAGTCGAGCGGACCGTATCCGGAGACGCGCGCAACCGCCCAGGCGCGCACCGGCTCGGACGGTCGCCAGTTGCCCGGCACGATCGGCGCAACCTTCCAGCCGACGCGCCAGATGAGACCGCTGCGCCGCTTCGACAAGGTCGCGAACTCGGTCGCAATCCGCGCGTCGGTGAAATGAAAGCGCCCCGCATAGGGAAAGCGTCCGATGTCGTCGAGCGCGATCGCGCCGGCATTGGGCCCGATGATCTGCACGTCGGAGGTGAGCACGATGATGAGGCCAACGACCGGCATCAGCGCCCCGCCGGCGAGCGAGGCAAGGCCGCTGTCGCGCCCGGACCACAGCCCGACATTGAGCCCGACCGTGACGGCGGCGAAGAGCGCCAGCATGGTCCAGCCGAGCGCGGCGAGCGGCACCGCGATCACGCTCACCACCAGCACGGCGGCGAGCCCGCGCGCGGCCGAGCGCCACAGCGCCGAGCGGACCAGCCGGCGCAGCCGGCGGGGCGGGGCCGGGTCGTCGGGGGCGCTCGTCGGAGTGCTCACGACCATTTCACCACCGGCCGCATCGAGGACAGGATCGAGTCGGCATTGCCGCCGGTCTTCAGCCCGAAGATGGTGCCGCCGTCGTAGAGCAGGTTGAGCTCGACGTTCTGCATGGGATCTCGCACGGTTGGCTGTCGCCATCCTAGCACGAGAGCCGCCGATGAGAGACGCCCTCGGTCGCGCCCCCGCCGTGGCCGGCGACCGGAGGGACGTCACCTCGACCGCAATGGGACGCGGAGATCGTTAAGCCGACTGATCAGCTCGGGCAATCGTCGGCAGCCGGTCTTCTCCCGCATGCTGCGCAGGTGCGTGTAGACCGTGTTGAGGCTGATGGCATGGGCCTTGGCATAGGCGCCCAATGTCATGCCCCCTTGCAGCGCCTGCGCCAGATGGGCTTCCGCCTCGGTCAGCCCGAGGACGGAGCGGAGGATTGAAATCGCGGCCGCATGCCGGCTCGCCGTATCCCGCACGAAGACGATCGCGACCGCCCCGGCGTGCTCGCGCCCGCGCGGGCCGAGGAGGGGGCGCACGGAGACCAGATAGGGCGGGGCCTGCGAGCTTCGCGGAACGGAAAAATCCGCCGCCGGTGGATGACCGATGTCGCCGGTTCGCAATCGCGCGATAGCGGAGAGCGCGAGGTTCAGACGATCATGCGGCTCGCTGGCGGCAAACGCGAGGCGGTTGTTTCGCAGCTGGAGCCCGTCGCCCCTCCGGGCGATCGCCTGCATGGCCTCGTTCGCATAGAGGACAGCCCCATCGTGGCGCATCAACAGCACGCCATCGGCGAGCCAATCGAGTGCGCGCTCGAGCGATTGCCGCAACTCGCCCGCGGTCTCAAGCCGTCTCGCCACGTCGAAGGCCTGGCGCAGATGGGGAGCGAGGCGCTTCATCAGCGCAATTTCCGCCCGGTCGACATGGCCCTGCTTCGGCGCGTGATGAATGCAGAAGCCCGCGAATTCCTCCTCGGAGGAGGCGACGACGGCGCCGACGAAGCAGCGGAGGCCGATGCTGGGGAGGAACTCGGCATAGAATGGGTGTTGCCGCATGGTTTCTTCGCTCAGCAACAGGCGGTCCCAGGCGAGCCCGCCGAGCGGCTGCTTTGCGACGCCCGGCAGGCGCGGATTGAGCGCGGCGAAATGCTCCAGGTAGGCGATCTCGTCGCGGCGCGGGATGCCCCAGGAATACATCCCGCGATGTCGCAACGTGGTTCGGTCGAACAACTCGAGGGTCGCGGCGACGCCGCCGCCGAGATGTGCGGCGCGGGCGAGGGCGGCGGGCCAGCAGTTCGGGTCGAGGCCCGCCGCATGGATGGCCTCGATGGTGGCGATGAGATCGTCGCCGCGCGGCATCAGACGGCTCCCCACGGGCGCAACCGGCTGCATGGACCTCGAGATTGCCGATCATAGGGGATCGCCAGCCGGAGCGCCAACCGGCGATTGCGATGTGGGCCGCCCGTCGTGAGGGGCGGCTCCTCGCCGGCTGGCTCATTGTCAGCAGCGTGTCCTCCGTTGTCGTCACCAAATCTGATGAGACGGAACGGGAGCCTGGATGTGGCGAAATTGTCACGGAGGTGCTCAATCGCTCGACCTCATCGAATCTGATGAAGCGCCTTGCGACCTCGCAAGCCTAGCGTCCGGCATCGGCCATGTCGTTGGAGGGCATTGCGATGCGTGGATTGCGCATTCTCGGGGTGTGCGTTGCCGTATCGGCGTCGGCGTTCGCGGTTTCGACGAGCCAGGCACAAATTGTCGACATCAACGATGTCGGCGGGCCAGCTGTCTATCAGAACGTCGTCGACACGATCGAAGGCGAGCTGAAATCCAATCCTCACCAGTGTCTTTCCGATGGCGAACGCAGCGAGATGCTCACCCGCATCGCCGCGGTATTCTCTGAACTGCGTAAGCAACTGAACAGCGCAACCCAAGAATACAAAGCACAACGAGTCTCACGTGGAGCCTACCGTGCCGCCAATGCCCACGTCGCTATCGCAAGGGACATTCTTGAGAGACTAAGGGACCGGGTCCTGAAGTATCCGCGGTGTCCCTTGCCGTCCACCCCTCCGCACGGACCGCGGCCGCTGCCGCCAAGCAGGTGGCTGACCAGCAATCCGTTCCAGTTCAACGTGGGCATCGAGGGCGGCTGGACCGCGCTCAGGACCCCGATGGAGGAGACGCAGCTCAAGGCCGACGGGGGGCTCGCGGGGGCGACCTTCGGCGCGCGCTGGAATGGGATGAACAACAGCTTCGTCGGCCTGCAGGGAACGCTGCTGTTTCCGTTCGTCACGCAATCGGGGAGCGAGGGGCCGAGCTTTTCCAGCGCCACCACGTCCAAGCTCCAGAACTTGGCAACCGCTGACGTCGTGATCGGAAGAACGCTTGCAGCTCAGGGGGTGCTGGGCTTTATCGAATACAATGGCTTCATGGGGGTCGCCGCCGGGAATGTGAAGGTTACGCAGTCGGACCTCTCGCAGACACATACTCTGTTCGGCCCGACGGCGGGCGTGGGCGCGTCGGTCAATGTTTCGCCGCACGTGAAGGTGTTCACTGAGGCTCGCTATTTCAGGCTGCTTGATCGCAGCTTTCAGCTTTCGCCGACCGGGCCGGGCACGCAGGTCGGCCAAAGCGGCGTCGTCGCGACCGTAGGCGTGAAGTTCGAGCTCGGGCCGCCCTAGAGAGGGGACGCAGCATTCAGCTTGCTGATGAGTTGCGGCAAGCGGTTGGTTCCCGTCTTCTCCCGCAAGTGGCGCAGATGTGTGTACACCGTGTTGAGACTTACGCTTCGCGCGCGCGCATAGCTGATCAGCCTTACGCCGGATTGCAGCGCCCGTGCGAGATCGGTCTCGGCTTGCGTGAGGCCGAACGCCTCCTGCAAAGCGTTTGCTGAGCGCGAACGTGTCTGCAAAGCGTCGCGGATGAAGACGAGCGCAACCACTTCGGCAACTCGGGCTTGCTCGTTGCCCAGCAGCGGACGCACGGAGATCAGATAAGGCGGGCCGCCGGATCGCCGCGGGACGAAGAGGTCCGATGCCGTCGGGGAGCGCGGCTCCCCGTTGCAAAGCGACAGCACCGCGGCGATTGCCTCAGCGAACCGGACGCGGGCGTTGGCGTCCTCGATGGCAATAGCGCCCTTTCGGAACGTGATGCCGTCGATGCGGCGCGCAATCGCCAATGATGCGGCATTGGCGTAGGCGATCGCACCGTCCGCTTTGATCAGCGCGGCGCCGTCGTCAAGGGCATCGAGCGCACGCTCCAAGTCGAATTTGGCTGCCTCCGCCGACCTAAGCCGTCGCCCGACGTCGAACGCCTGTTGCAGGTGTGGGACGACCGTCCGCATCAGCGCGATCCCGTCCTGCTGCACATGCCCCAGGCGGGGTGAGCGGTGCACCGCGACGGTGGCAAATTCGCGCTCGGTCTTGTGGACGACACCGGCTAAGAAACAGCGGATATCGAAACGCGGCATGATTTCCACATAGAACGACGAGCGCTGCATGACGGCTTCGTCAAGAATCTCGTAGTCCCACGTCAGCTCTCGAAGCTTCAGGCGCGCAATGGCGCGAAAGCGAACGTTGACGTCCGTCAGGAAATCTTCGCGAAAGGCGATCTCCTCGGCGCCGGGCAGGCGATAGGAATGCATTTCCCGGTGGCGACAGGCTTCTTGGTCGACGACCTCCAGGGAAGCGGCATTGCCGCCGACAACATCCGCCGTTGCGGCAAGCGCCTGCGGCCAAAGCTCCGCGTCGAGCCCGGCCGCGTGGACGGCCTCGATGGTCGCGAGCAGATCGTCGCGCCGGCCCATGGTGTGAGGGTCCCGCCGTTCCCGCTCTCGAAGTGGTACCTGTGAAGTCGATTATAACGAGGGCGGACCGCCGAACAACCATGAGGGGCGTCGACGGAGCTCGCAAGCTTGGGACGAGTGGGGCTTTCCGCCTATGGCCATTTCACCACCGGCGGCATCGAGGAGAGGATCGAGTCGACATTGCCGCCGGTCTTGAGGCCGAAGATGGTCCCGCGGTCGTAGAGCAGGTTGAACTCGACATAGCGGCCGCGCCGGACGAGCTGCTCCTCGCGCGCGGCCTCGCTCCACGGCAGCGCCATGTTTCGCCGCACCAGCGCTGGATAGATTTTGTGAAATTCGCGGCCGACCTCCTGCGTGAAGGCGAAGTCGGCGTCCCACTCGCCGGACGCGAGGTAGTCGTAGAAGATGCCGCCGATCCCGCGCATCTCGTCGCGGTGCTTGAGGAAGAAATACTCGTCGCACCACCTCTTGAACTTGTCGTAGGGCGCGACCGCGGGGTGCGCGTCGCAGGCGGCCCGCATGGCGGCATGAAAGTCGCGGGTGTCCGCATCGTCCTGAGTGCGGCGCGCGGCGAGCACCGGGGTGAGATCGGCGCCGCCGCCGAACCACGCCTTGGTGGTGACGACGAAGCGCGTGTTCATGTGCACGGCCGGCACGTTCGGATTGAGCGGGTGGGCGATCAGCGAGATGCCCGACGCCCAGAAGCGCGGGTCGGCCTCGGCGCCCGGGATCTGCACACGAAACTCGGGCGCGAACTCGCCGAAAACGGTCGAGACGTGCACGCCGACCTTCTCGAACAGGCGCCCCTTCATCAGGGCCATGGTGCCGCCGCCGCCCGCCGCGCCCGTATGGTCGGATCGCGTCCACGGCGTGCGCACGAAGCGGCCGGCGATCGCGCCATAAAGGGCAGCAGGCGCCGCGTCCTCGAGCGACTCGAGTGCCGCGCAGATGTCGTCGCGCAGGCTCTCGAACCATGCCCGCGCGCGCGCTTTACGTCCCTCGAGCTGTCCGGCGTCCATGTGATCAGCGAATAGCGAGTGGCGAATTAGCGAATAGTAGCGTCCGGGTGTCCAATTCGCCATTCGCTATTCACTATTCGCCATCCCGCCCATCTGCCGCAGCGCTTCCCCCACCGCCATCGCGCACGTCATCGCGACGTTGAGCGATCGCATCGTGGGCCGCAGCGGAACCTTCAGTCGCACCTCGGCGGCCGCATGCACGGCCTGCGGCACGCCGGAGGATTCGCGGCCGAACAGGAGGATGTCGCGCGTCTCGTAGACATGGTCGAGGTAGGAGGTCGCGGCGCGCGTGGTGAAGAGCACGAGCCGCAGCCCTTGCGCCTGCCGCCAGGCCGCAAAGGCGTCCCACGACACGTGCCGCACCAGCTCGACCTGATCGAGATAGTCCATGCCGGCGCGACGGAAGGCGCGGTCGCTGGTCGGGAAGCCGGCCGGCTCGATGAGATGCGCCTCGATCCCCATGCAGGCGGCGAGGCGGAGAATCGTCCCGGTGTTCTGCGGGATGTCTGGCTCGAAAAGGGCAATGCGCATGCGCGGTGCTACCGGGGTGTCCATCAGGCTGATGCGGCGAAATCGCCGCCGATCGAGCGCCTTCCACCGAGTTCCTTTCGTCGGACTTGCGCTATTATTCCAGTGGTGCCAATAGAACGCCGCGAGATCGCGCCGCTTGGTCGCCTGCCCCAGGGTCGGCCCGCGGTCGGGTTTCCCGCCGGGTATGGGGGGTGGCTCCGCATGGGGCGCCAAGGGGGTCTGCCGCACAGGCGGCCCGAGCGAACGGAAAGGAACCACGATCGTGACGACGATGTCAGCGGCCGAGCCGACGCGGCGTGATTTTCTCTATATTGCCACCGGCGCGATCGGCGCCATCGGTGCCGCCGCCACGCTGATACCCCTGATCGGGCAGATGAATCCCGATGCCTCGACGATCGCTGCCGGCGCGCCGATCGAGGTCGACCTCGCCCCGATCGCCGAAGGGCAGGTCATCAAGGTCTTCTGGCGCAGCAAGCCGATCTTCATCAGCCATCGCACCAAGAAGGAGATCGACGAGGTCCGCGCGGTGCCGGTCGATGATCTCAAGGACCCGCAGACCGACCAGTCGCGCGTCCAGGCCGGCCACGAGCAGTGGCTGGTGCTGATCGGCATTTGCACCCACCTCGGCTGCATCCCACTCGCCAATCAGGGCGAGTATGACGGCTGGTTCTGCCCGTGCCACGGCTCCCAGTACGACGCGTCCGGGCGCATCCGCAAAGGCCCCGCGCCGCTGAACCTCGCGATCCCGCCCTACAAGTTCGTCAGCGACTCCAAGATCCAGATCGGCTGATCGGCCGGCCCATTCCGAGACCACACCCGAGACGGCACACATGAGCGGACTTTCGACCTATCAGCCGCAGAACGCGTTTCTCAAATGGTTCGAACGGCGCCTGCCGATCATCGGCCTGCTGCACGGCTCCTTCGTCGGCTATCCGACGCCGCGCAACCTGAACTACTGGTGGACGTTCGGCGGAATTCTCTCCTTCATGCTCGGCGTGCAGATCATCACCGGCATCGTGCTGGTGATGCACTACACGCCCAACGTCGACCTCGCCTTCAATTCCGTCGAGTACCTGATGCGCGACGTGAATTACGGCTGGCTGCTGCGCTACATCCATGCGACCGGCGCCTCGGCGTTCTTCTTCGCCGTCTACATTCACATGTTCCGCGGCCTCTATTACGGATCATACAAGGCGCCGCGCGAGGTTCTGTGGATCCTCGGCGTGATCATCTACCTCTTGATGATGGCGACCGGCTTCATGGGCTACGTGCTCCCGTGGGGCCAGATGAGCTACTGGGCCGCGACCGTCATCACCAACCTGTTCTCGGCCATCCCGGTGGTCGGCGAGCCGATCGTCACCTGGTTGTGGGGCGGCTACGCGGTCGGCAATCCGACCCTGCAGCGCTTCTTCTCGCTGCACTATCTGCTGCCATTCGTGATCGCCGGCGTCGTGGTGCTGCACATCTGGGCGCTGCACGTCGCGGGCCAGAACAATCCGGATGGGGTCGAGCCGCAGTCCGAGAAGGACACGGTGCCGTTCACGCCCTACGCGACCGCCAAGGACGCGTTCGGGCTCGCCGTGTTCTGCATCTTCTTCGCGTGGTTCGTGTTCTACATCCCGAACTACCTGATGCATCCGGACAACTACATCCCGGCCAACCCGGGTCAGACGCCGCCCGAGATCGTGCCCGAGTGGTACTACCTGCCGTTCTACGCGATCCTGCGCTCGATTCCGAACAAGCTCCTGGGTGTGACCGCCCTGTTCTCGTCGATCGTGGTGCTCGCCTTCGTGCCCTGGCTCGACACCTCGCCGGTGCGCTCGGCGCGCTATCGGCCGATCTACAAGTGGTGCTTCTGGATCTTCGTCGCCGACTGCATCGCGCTCGGCTATCTCGGATCGCAGCAGCCGGTCTATCCGCTGACGTTGATCGCCGGCGTCTGCACCTGCATCTATTTCGCGTTCTTCCTCATCGTCATGCCGCTCGTCGGCCTGATCGAGACGCCGCGACCGCAGCCGAACTCGATCGCCGACGCCGTGCTCAAGAAGGCGAAGTCGGTGGCGGCCGTGCTGCTCGTCGGCCTCGCCGTGGGCGTCGCGGGCCTCGTCGGCCTCGTGGGCTCGAGCACGCGGGCCGCGGCGCAGGAGGCCGAGAATCCGCCGATGCAGAAGTGGTCGTTCGCCGGCCCGTTCGGCACCTTCGACCAGGCGCAGCTGCAGCGCGGCTTCAAGGTCTACAACGAGGTCTGCAAGAACTGTCACAGCCTCAAGCTGCTGTCGTTCCGCAATCTCGGCGAGCCGGGCGGTCCCGCCTTCACGGAGGCGCAGGTCGCCGCGATCGCGTCCGACTTCAAGGTCAAGGACGTGAATGACCAGGGCGAGACGATCGAGCGCAATGGGCGCCCGGCCGATCACTTCCCGCCGCCGTTCGAGAACGACGCCCAGGCGCGCCAGGTGACCGGCGGCGCGTTGCCGCCAGACATGTCTGTGCTCGCCAAGGCGCGCGGCTACAAGCGCGGCTTCCCGCGCTTCCTCATCGACATGGTCGTGCCCTACCAGGAAGCGGGCCCCGACTACATCCACGCCATCGTGACGGGATTCTCGGACAAACCTGCGGACTTCACGCTGCCGCCCAACACCTATTACAACAAGTACTTCCCGGGCCACGCGATCGGCATGCGGCCGCCGCTGACCGACAAGCAGGTCGAGTACACCGACGGCTCGCCGCAGACGGTGGACCAATACGCCAAGGACGTCGCCGCCTTCCTGATGTGGGCGGCGGAGCCGCACCTCGACGCACGCCACCGCATCGGCTTCCAGGTGATGATCTTCCTGGTGGTGTTCGCCGGGCTGCTCTATTTCACCAAACGCAAGGTGTGGGCGGACGTGCACTGAGGCGCACCGGCGCATCGTGGTGTTGACAAAGGGCCCCATCCGGGGCCCTTCGTTTATGGGCGTAAGCGAATGGCGGATGGCGAATCGCGAGTAGCGAGTAGAAGCTTGCAGCTGGGAACGGATCACCTTCCTTTCCCAATTCGCTACTCGCTATTCACTACTCGCCATTGCCTTCTAGGGTGGGTTCATGACCAGATCGGTGCTCGGTATCATCGGCGGCTCGGGCATCTATGATCTGCCGGGCCTGGAGAAAGTGCGCAGCAAGAAGATCAAGAGCCCGTGGGGCGAGCCGTCGGCGGCACTGCGGGTCGGCGAGATCGAAGGCCTGCCGGTGGTGTTTCTGTCGCGCCACGATGCCGGGCATCGCCTGTCGCCGTCCGACATCAACTACCGCGCCAACATCGACGTGATGAAGCGCGCCGGCGTCACCGACATCGTCTCGCTCTCCGCCTGCGGCTCGTTCAAGGAGGAGCTGCCGCCCGGCACCTTCGTGCTGATCGACCAGTTCGTCGACCGCACGCACAAGCGGGAGAGCTCGTTCTTCGGCAAAGGCTGCGTCGCCCACGTCTCGATGGCGCACCCGGTGTCGCCGCGGCTGCGCATCCATCTCGCCGAAGCCGCGATGGCGGAGGGCATTCAGGTGGTGCGCGACGGCACCTATGTGTGCATGGAGGGCCCGCAGTTCTCCTCGCTCGCCGAGAGTCTCACCTACAAGCAGCTCGGCTATTCGGTGATCGGCATGACCAACATGCCGGAGGCGAAGCTCGCGCGCGAAGCCGAGATCTGTTACGCGACCGTCGCGATGGTCACCGATTTCGACTGCTGGCACCCCGACCACGATGCCGTCACCGTGCAAGACATCATCAAGGTGCTCACCGCCAATGCCGAGAAGGCGAAGCACTTGGTGGCGCGGCTCGCGCGCGATTTTCCCCGCGAGCACGAGCCGTGCCCGATCGGCTCCGACCGCGCGCTCGACACGGCCATCATCACGGCGCCCGATGCGCGTGATCCGAAGCTGATCAGGAAGCTCGACGCGGTGGCGGGACGGGTGCTGGGGAAGAAAAAGTAGGGTGGGCAAAGCCGCCGTTGCGAGTTTGCCCACGCGTTGCACATATCTCCTTCGGGCGCGTGGGCGGCGCAACGGCACCGCCCGACCTACGCGCCAGGAAAGGGAGCATTCCATGGCCCATTTTCATGTCGTGATCTGGATCGACCATCACGAGGCGCGCGTCTTTCATTTCAATCCGGGCGATGCCGACAAACTGGTCATCCACCCGCACGATCCGACCCGCCACATCCATCACAAGGCGAACGCGATCGGCAGCGGGCATGCGGCCGAGGACGAGGACTTCTATCGCCGCGTGGTCGAGGCGATGGCGGATGCGGGCGCAATTCTCATCACCGGGCCTGCCAACGCCAAGACCGAGCTGGTCAAGCACATCCATCATCACGATCCGGCGCTGATGAGCCGGATCAAGGGGATCGAGACGGTCGACCATCCGACCGACGGCGAGCTCGTCGCCCATGCACGCACGTACTTCAAGGCGGAGGATTTGATGACTCCGCAGAAGCGTTGAGCGCCCCATGCGCACGCTCCTCGTCGCAACCCTCGCGCTTCTGCTTGCGCCGTCCGTCGCCTCGGCCCAGACGACGCTGCACGTGGGCGTCGTCTCGCGCACCGTCTTCTACCTGCCGGTCTGGACCGCGATCGAGCACGGCTTCCTCAAGCAGGAAGGTCTCGACGTCGCGGTCGAGGTCTACGACGGCTCGGACAGGATCTCCGACGACCTGCGCGCCGGCACCAAGCAGATCGGCATCACGTCGATCGAGAATCTCATCGTCCAAGCCTACGCGGGTGGGCCGCTGCGGGCCGTCGCCGGCACGGCGCAGCGGCCGCCGCACTACATCATCGCCCAGCCGGCAATAAAGTCGCTCGCCGACCTCAAGGGCAAGACCATCGGCGTGGTGTCGATGAAGGAGGGGACGACCTTCTTCGTCGCAGACATCGCGAGGGCCGGCGGTTTTGCGCTCGCCGACGTCAAGATCGAGGCGGTCGGCGGCTCGCCGACGCGCGCCCGTTTGCTCAAGGAAGGCAAGATCGACGCCGGGCTGCAGCCTTATCCGCTGAGCTACGAGGCCGACGCCGCCGGCTTCTCCGACCTCGGGCCGATCGCCAAGCTCGTGCCCGACTACCAGTTCACCTCGGTCGTGGTCGACACCACCTGGGCGCGGGCGCATCGCACCGCGCTGGTCGGCTTCTTGCGCGCGCTGCGGCGCGGCACCGACTACATGTTCGCGCATCCCGACGAGTCCGCCGCACTCGGCGCCCGCGAGCTGCGCACGACCCCCGCCTATGCGCGGCGCGCGCTCGAGGATACCGCGCGCATGGACGTGCTCGCCCGCGACCTCACGCTCACCGACGCGAGCCTCCGGCGCGTGTTCGACAACGTCAAGGCGGCCGGGCTCGTGCCGGCCGACACGGCCTACGACCGCGCCCGCTTCGTAGACGAGGGCTATCTCCGCGACAGCGTGAAATGACCTAAGGAATCATGAATTCATCAATTGCCCCGGTTGCGATCGGGCCCCCGGTTCGCCATGGTGTGCAGCGCCGCAAGCCCGCCCGCGCGATCTCCACCCCCTCGATGAGCTCACCGATGGCGACCACCGCTCTGGAAACCGACCTCAAGGCCGCGATCCGCGCGATCCCGGACTATCCCAAGCCCGGGATCATGTTTCGCGACATCACGACGCTGCTCGGCAATGCCCGCGCGTTCCGCCGCGCGGTCGACGAGCTGGTGCAGCCCTGGGCCGGCTCGAAGATCGACAAGGTCGCCGGCATGGAGGCGCGCGGCTTCATCCTCGGCGGCGCGGTCGCGCATCAGGTGTCGGCGGGATTCGTGCCGATCCGGAAGAAGGGCAAGCTGCCGCACAAGCGCGTGTCGATCGCCTATTCGCTCGAATACGGCATCGACGAGATGGAGATGCACGAGGACGCCGTCGAGAAGGGCGAGCGCGTGATCCTGGTCGACGACCTGATCGCGACCGGCGGCACCGCCGAAGGCGCCGTCAAGCTCCTGCGCCAGATGGGGGCCGACGTGCTCGCGGCCTGCTTCATCGTCGACCTGCCGGAGCTCGGCGGCGCCGACAAGATCCGCCGCCTCGACGTGCCGGTGCGCACGCTGGTGACGTTCGAGGGGCACTGAGGCGCAAACCGCTTCACGCCGGCGGTCGCGCCTCGTCGGGCGGCGGCTCCGGCGACGCGCCCCGCAGGCTGCCACGCAGGTTGGTGAGCAGCAGCCGCAACTCCATCTCGCGGAACTGAAGATAGACCCGCTTGAGCCAGGAATTGAGCTCGTCGCCGAGGATATCGCGCATGTCGGTCGGCGGGCTGCGGCGGAATTCGGTGAACGAGAACCCCGGCGCGTCGACGATGGCGCGCAGCGACGGCGACAGCATCGGCAGATGCAGCGGCAGCGCGGTCGCGCTGGTGGCGGGAAAATCAGTGCGCAGCTTGTGCCCGCGCATGATGCCGTCGTTGTAGACGGGCACCAGCGCGAGGCCGGGGAAGCGCTCGCGCAGCCGCGCATAGGCCCGCACCGACACGGGCTCGGCAGTGGCCGCGAACAGGATCACGGGGCCGACCGAAACGCGCGGCGCCTCGGTCGCAAAGCCGATCTGCTCCATTACCCTGAGAAACGGCTCGTAGGCATGCGCGCTCACGTCGACGACTTTCGGCTTCTCGTTGGCGATGATCAGCTCGTCGAACAGGGCGACCTGCCCGCGCGTGTCGGCGATGTCGGCGCGCACGGTGAGCTTGGGCAGGAACCGCGCCAGCGTCGCGTCGAGGGTGTCGAGATCGAAGGTGCCGACCGGGCGGCCATCGGTGAGAAAGAACTCGGCCAAGGCGCGCGCGAGCAATGTCTTGCCGCTGCGCGGCCGCGGCGACGCAACGATGTACACGTGGGTCGGGCGGCTCATGCGATTCTCGACACCGGCGACGCGAGCATGATCCCGAAACGCGGCCAGGGCTTTTCGGAAAGGATCATGCTCCAACATTAGTGCCGCGAAATCCGAAGTCTCCGAACGGCTGCTTGCGAGCTTCGGATGCGAAAGCGACACTACATCATGACGCCGCTTCGTGATCGGCTCGCTCGGCTCGCCGCAAGGCGCGCTCAGCGCGCCGCCTGAATGCGTACCTGGTCTTTCGGGCTGACGATGTCGACGAGCTTGATGCGGTCGTACTCGGCCCACACGTGGCCGAGCCAGTGGCGCACATAGCCGCGCAGCACGAACGAGTAGGCGGCGCTCTCGCCGTTCGGACCCTTGTTGGCGATGAAGGAGAGATAGGGCACCGAGGCGAGCTCGACCTGCTCGCACGCCATCTCGTTGAGCTTCGGAATGGTCACCTCGACCGCGTCTTTGATCCGCTTGAAGTACGAGTTGTAGGTCGCCTGGTCCCACTCGAAGAAGTGCGTATTGTTGATGAAGTTCTTCACCAGGAAGTACTTGGCGTCGACCATGTGCTCGGCGGTATCGGCGATCTCGTCGAGCGAGGCGACCGAGGGGCCCAGGATGTGGAAGACCGAGAAGGTGATCTGCCCCTTGCGCGCCGCGTCGAGGAAGCCGATGTCGCGCAGCGCGTTGAGGGTGGGCGAGAGCAGGCCGGCGCGCACGTCGATCACCGTCACGGTCGAGTCGGTGAGCGTGTCGAAGATTTGCATCTGATCCGGCACCCGCGTCACGTCGACCACGTCGGTGACGTCGAGGTGGAAGCGCTTGAGCGTGCCCTTCGGCGCCTCGGTGTCGAACGCCCTGATCGGAATCTTCCGCGCGGTGAAGTAGTCGAGCAGCGTCCGCGTTACCGTCGTCTTGCCAACGCCGCCCTTGTCGGCCCCCACGATGATGACTGCTGGCTTGGACATGGAAGTTCCTTCCCCGATTCGTGACGTCGGTTACGACGCACTCAGAACGAGTGGCCCCCTACGGCAGAAACATGACCGAATCGCAGCATAAATCCATTCGTACGTCGCCTCACGGCGATTCGCGAATTTACCGCTGCGGCAACCTGCTGAGCCTGTGGATATGTTTCGGGAGTCGGGAGCGCTTTCCGACATCGGGGCGCATGCCGCTACCGCCGGCGCATGAACGAGCCTGTCGTGGCAGCAGCATGACCGATTCCGAACGCGTGCCTACCCATAGCTGATACGTGGCAACCGGTTACGGGGATCACGTTCAGTTATGCGGCCCCCACGGACCGTCCTTGCCTGGAATCGGCGGAGGCGGCGGATCGCCGCCGAGGTGAACTGGCGGATCGTTCGGCAGGAAGGGTTGCCCGCCTTGCGGCGGCAGGCTTGGCGCCTGCTGCTCGTCGGTGCTCGGTGCGGCGCTCCATGGCCCGGTAGGCGGCAGCTCGCCGGGCTGGGCAGGCGGCTCGAGCGCGATCGGCCCCGGATCATGGCCGCCGGCGAACTTGATCAGCGCCGCGATACGCTTCTCGACCGTCGGATGGGTATCGAAGACGTCGCTGAATCCCTCGCGGGGGTTGTCGACGCACAGCTCCATGACGGCGGAGGTCGCCCCCTGCAGCTCGCCGCGCCCCTCGATCTTGCGCAGCGCCGAGATCATCGCGTCGGGATTCTTGGTCAATTCCACCGAGCCCGCATCGGCGAGGTACTCGCGTTGGCGCGACAGCGCCAGGCGGATCACCACCGAGAGGAGCCAGGCGATCGCGATCAGCGCCACCGCGATCACGATGGCGACCATGTTGCCGCCCTTGCCGCGGTCCTCGTCGCTGCTGCGCGAGCGGCCGCCGCCGAACGAGATGCCGGTATTGAACCACAAGCGGAAGAGCAGCTCGGCGAAGAAGCCGATCGCGCCGGCGATGATCACGGCGACGACCATCATGCGCACATCGCCGTTGCGGATGTGGGTGAGCTCGTGGCCGAGCACGGCCTCCATTTCGGCATCGTCGAGACGGGCGAGCAGCGCCGACGTGACGGTGATTGAATACTGCTTCTCGTTCATGCCGGTCGCGAAGGCGTTGAGCGCGTCGGTATCCATCACTTTCAGCTTCGGCATCGTGATGCCGCGCGAGATGCACAGGTTTTCCAGGAGGTTGTAGAGCCGCGGCTGCTCCTGGCGGGTGACGTCGGCAGCCCCCGTGACGGCGTCGATCATCGACTGATGGAAGCGGTAGGCAATGAGGATCCACAGGATCGTCCCGATGGTCGCCCACGGCGAGGCGACGATCAGGTCGTGCCAGGCGCGCCGCAGCAGGTAGTCGAGCGAGGCCGGGTACGACAGCGCCTCGGCGACGAGCGCGCCGGCGAAGACCAGCACGTAGACGAGGAAGAAAAGCCCGATCAGCAGCGCGATGGAGCGCCGCTTGTTGGATTGGATATGGGTATAAAGCCCGTAGGCGGCCATGCCGTCCCTACCTCATCTGCGCGTCATGTGACGCCATCTGCGCATTGGCGCGGCGGCGCGCGAAGTCCCGGCGCCGGCCAAGCGCGTCGGGGCACGAGAGCCGCGGTTCAGAACTTCACGTCAGAACTTCACGTCAGAACTTCACTTGCGGTGCGGTCTCGACCGTCTTGCGGTCATCGCCGAGGTCGAAGAACGTGCGCTGGGTGAAGCCGAACATGCCGGCGAACAGCGCGGCAGGAAACACCTGGATGCTGGTGTTGTACTCGCTCACCGAGTTGTTGAAGAAGCGGCGCGATGCCGCGATCTTGTTCTCGATGTCGGTCAGCTCGGCCTGCAGCTGCTGGAAGTTGGCGTTGGCCTTGAGGTCGGGATAGCTCTCCTGCAGTGCGAACAATTGGCGCAGCGTGCCCGACAGCGCGTTCTCGGCGGCGCCCTGCGCGGCCGGTCCCTGCCCCTGCGCCGCCACGGCCGCGTTGCGCGCCTGGATCACCGCCTCGAGGGTGCCGCGCTCGTGCGCCGCATAGCCCTTCACGGTCTCGACCAGGTTGGGGATGAGGTCGTGACGCTGCTTCAGCTGCACGTCGACATCCGCGAACGCCTGATTGACGCGCTGCCGCAGGGCGACGAGCGAGTTGTAGTTCATGATCACCCAGATCGCGAGAACGACGATAACGGCGAGGATGATCCAGCCTACGGTACCCATCGCAGCACTCCCTTCGGGGACGGCCAGTCGCGACGCGGAATTGCGGCGCATCGGGATTCGCAGGCCCAATGTAATGCAGCAGGTTGGCGGACGGAACTGGGGCAGGCTCCGGGGCCGCTGCCCAAGGTTGGCGTCTGGGCACAAGCCATTAGATTACTTGGCGAATTCAATCGTGAGCGGCCTCAGGTCGAGGGCTTTGGCCAAGCCACCTGGTCGCCCCAGCTCCAGCGCTTCTGGGTGCCGTAGCGCTCCCGATCGCGCCGGCTCGCCGTCGCCGTGACGATACCGTGCGTGGTGCACAGCTTGGCGCTCACCTCGACTTTGCCGACGCGCGGATGGGCGAGCACGCGCGCGCCGGTTATCGGCCGGCGCCGGCGCGCCAGCGCCACGTAGGCGAACTTCTCGTCCTCGAACGCGAGAGTCGCCCCTTTGACCTGGCGATGCTCGCGCGAGCGGGGCAGGCGCTGCGAGAAGTGGCACCAGTCCGGATCGACCACCGGGCAGGGGAGGTCGTGCGGGCAGGGCGCGATCGCATGCGCGCCTTGCGCGATCAGACGCGCGCGGAGCGTCCGGATGCGGGCGAAGCCGGCCGGCGTGCCGGGCTCGATCACGACCAGCATGTCGGCTGTCGCTTCCCACAGCGCGTCGGCGACGCGTCCGAGCGAGCGGGGCGAAACCTCGCCGATCACGTAGCTGGCAATGACCAGATCGGCGGGCGCCGCGATCGCCAGCGCGGAGAGCACATCGCCATCGAGATAGGCCGTGGTTCGCGTCGCCGCCGCGTTCTCGGCAAGCGTGAGCCCGAGCGCCCGCAAATGCGGATTGTCGTCGATCAGCAGAGCCGTGCCGAGCGTGGCGAATGCTTCGGCGGCCGCGAACGTCGCGGTGCCGGGGCCGGCGCCGGCGTCGACCAGCGTGCGCGGCGCGAAGCCGGCGCAGGCGTTGCGGACCGCCGCCAGTGCCGCGCTTGCCGCTGCGTACGTGGCCGGCATGCGGGTGAGCGCGTAGGCGAGGGCGTCGTCGCCGTCACGGACGGCGGCGCCCGAAGTCTCCCCGCCGCGGTAGCGCTGCGAGATCGCCTCCGCCCGCCGCGCCAGCTCGCGCTGTGAGCGGCCTTGCGCCAGCTCGTCGAGCGCGCGCCTCAAGTCTTGTGGAAGAGCGGCATCCATTCGGCGTGTTGATGATTGCGTTCACACATGTGGGACGCCTGGATCGCTGCCTTTGCGAAAAAGATAGGCCCCATAGGGTATGTTGCGCCGCTCGCCAGGGAATCCATGCAGTGCACGTGTCGTATCATGGATGGATCAACAAGTCGGAGCAAAGGTCGATTTCAAACGTCGGACCAGGCCGTCGCCGAGTTGGGACGCCCGATCAATGAGGCTGCGGCGGCGGCTCGCCCGATAGGAGGTTCAAATGGAACGCGCCCCGCAGACGCGACTCCTCAGCGTCGTTCCACGACTTCCTTTCCAAGTGGGCGGCGGCCGCCTGTCGGTGCTCACCTCACATGCGCTCCGCCATTGAACCCGGCGGCAGGGTGCCGCAACCAAATCTCATGGCATGCGCGCGGGGCAAATAGTGGACAAGCCGATCGACTTTCCGGCTCTGGCGGCGTTGCGCCCCGGCAGCGATCGCGAAGCGCTGAGCGCGGCCCTCGGCGGGCGCTGGCGGCCGCCGGCCCCGCATGACGCCGGGCGCGTCACGGCGATCTTCAATACCTATGGATTCGACGCGTGGCTCGATGTCACCGATCATATCGGGCAACTGTACTTCCGTCATCCCTTTCCCGCCACCATCACGGTCGCCGGGTTGCGGATCGGCATGTCGCAACGGGAAGCGCTGGCAGCATTTCCGGCGCTGCGCTTTTCCGGCCGCATGGAGGTCTACGCGGCCAGCCACTACGTCGCCGATCTGCCCGATCGCTATCGGACAATCGCCGAGTTTCACGGCGACGAATTGTACAGCATCGGTTTCTTCGTGCGCGATGCGGTTTATCCGCCCAAAGGGCCGATGGTCTATCCGCCAGCGTCGGGCGCGCCGGGTGCACCGTTCCGCGATCCCAATCTCAAGCTCGCGGTGCTCTCCGCGCTGATCGAGTCGGACGCGCTCGATCTTGCAACGCCGCAGGACCTCGCCGATTTCGTGCTGCCGTATCACGTCGATCTCGGCGGCCTCGCCGGCTACCATTTCCTCCGCGAGGCCTACGACTACCTCATCCGCTATCCGCTGACCGACGCCGATCTCGCGCGGGTCGAGACCATCACGTTCGATGGCGGCAGCGAAATCTATCGCTACTGTTTCTACTCGTGGGACGGCGAAACTCACGAGTTCGACATCGACAGCGTCGAGGGCGTCGCGCGTTGCGTCAACCTGCGCAGCCTTCAGACGATCGCGCTCCTCAATGCCATCGATGTCGAGCACCTGGTCGGTCTCGACCAGCTCGAGGAGCTCGATCTGCCGCGCGAACGTCGGCATCTCGAGCGGCTGCTCGATCTGCCGGCGCTCAAGCGTGTATCTCCTCTGTCGAGCATCGGCGATGCCGCACTGATCGCGCGTCTGCGCGCCAAAGGCGTGCGGGTCGGGGCAGCGCCGTGACGCTGGGGTCGACCTACGCCACCTGCTGATCGCGGATGCGCACGGCGCCTTCGAGGTCGACCGAGACCAGCTGCGACACGCCGCGCTCCGCCATGGTGACGCCGAACAGGCGGTTCATGCGCGCCATGGTGATCGGATTGTGGGTGATGATGACGAAGCGCGTGTCGGTGGAGCGCGTCATCTCGTCCAGCAGGTCGCAGAACCGGTCCACGTTGTGATCGTCGAGCGGGGCGTCCACCTCGTCGAGCACGCAGATCGGCGCCGGGTTGGTCAAGAACACCGCGAAGATCAGCGCCATGGCGGTGAGCGCCTGCTCGCCGCCGGAGAGCAGCGAGAGCGTCGCCGGCTTCTTGCCGGGCGGCTTCGCCAGGATGTCGAGGCCGGCCTCGAGCGGGTCCTCGTGCTCGATCAGCTGCAGCTCGGCGGTGCCGCCGCCGAACAATTCGGTGAACAGCCGCTTGAAGTGGGTCGACACCACCTCGAACGAGGCGAGCAGGCGCTCGCGCGCCTCCTTGTTGAGGCTGAGGATGCCGGTGCGCAGGCGCTTGATCGCCTCGCCGAGATCCTCGCGCTCGGTGGTGAGCGAGCCGTGCTGGGCCTCGACCTCGCGCAGCTCTTCCTCGGCGCGCAGGTTGACGGCGCCGATGTTCTCGCGGCTGCGCCGCAGCTTCTCCAGCTCGGTCTCGATCTCGGTGACCTGCGGCAGCACCGTCTCGGCCGTGATCTCGGCCATGGCGGCGACTTCCGATGGCTCTACTTCGAGCATCTCGCGGATCTCGTGCGCGACGTCGGTGAGCCGGCGCTTCGCTGCCTCGTGACGTTCCTCGGCGCGGGCCGCATCCTCGCGCGCCGTGCCCATGGCCTCGAGCGCGGCCCGCGCCGCCCTGTCGGCGGTCGCGAGCGCGTTCTCGCCGTTCGCGAGCGCGTCGGCGGCGCCGCGTCGGCTTCCCTCGGCCTCCTGGATTTGCGTGATCAGCGCGCTGCGCTGCTCGGCAAAGGCCTGCGGCGCGTCCTGCAGGCCGGCGCGCTCGGCGCGGGTCTCGGTCTGGCGCGCCTGCAGGGTCTCGATCTGCGTCGTCGCGCTCTGGCGTCGCTCGTTCCACGCCGAGCTCTCCGTGCGGATGGCCGAAAGTCGCCGCTCCGCAAGCTCGACCTCGCGCGCGAGCGCCTGCGCCTCGGCCCGCACCTCGGCAAGCCTGGCGCGCTCGTCGGTCAGGCGCGCGCGTATCTCGCCGAGCTCGGCCTCGATCGTATCGGTCGGAGCGAGCGCGGCGAGTGCCGCCTGCGCATCGTCGTGGGCGGTCTGCGCCTCGGCCTGGCTGGCCGCGAGCCGGGTTTTCGCTTCCGATAGTGCCGAGTGGCGCGCCGTGATGCGGGCGAGCTCGCGCTCGGCGGCGGCGTGACGATCGCGCGCCGCGTCCGCCTCGCGCTGCAGGTCGCGCCGGCGCGCATGCGCTGCGGTTTCCGCCTCGGAGGTGGTCGCGACCTCGGCCTGCGCCTGTGCCACCACGGCGCGGCGGGTATCGACGTCGGCGCGCGCGAGCTTGAGCTCGGCCTCGACGTCGGCGAGCCGGTTGCGCTCGGCGAGCCGGCGGGCGGCGCCGGTCGGCGCATGTGCCGCGACCGCAAAGCCGTCCCAGCGCCACAGATCGCCCTCGCGCGACACGAGCCGCTGGCCGGGCTTGAGCTGCGCGACGAGCCGGGCGCCTTCTGCGCGCGTCGGCACGATGCCGATCTGGGCCAGGCGGCGCGCCAGCTCCTTCGGCGCCGTGACCTGGGCGGCGAGCGGCTCGACGCCTTCCGGCAGGGCAGGATCGCCGTCCGCGGCCGCACCGCCCCAGTGCATGGGCGCGTTCGCCTCGATCGGGGCATCGAGATCATCGCCGAGCGCCGCACCGAGCGCGGTCTCGAAACCCTTCGCCACCACGACCTGGTCGATCACCGGCGGCCACAGGTTCTTGGCGTCGACGTGCAGCACCTTGGCGAGCGTCTTCGCCTCGGCCTCGAGCCGGTTCGCGCGCCGCTCTGCCTCGGTGAGCGGCTGGCGCGCGACATCGAGCGCCTGGCGCGCGCCCGAATGGGCGGCCTCGGCCCGCACCGTGATGGCCTCGGCCTCGCTGATGGCCGCCTGTGCGGTGGTGACGGCGGCGGCCAGCGCCGCAAGGTCGACGCTTGCGGCGGCTTCCGCCGTGACGCGCTCGAACTCGGCGGTGACGCCCGCAAGCTCGCTTTCGATGCGGGCGCGGCGGTCGGCGTGGCCGCGCGCGGCATTCTCGAGTTCGTGGCGGCGCGCCGTGAGATCGGCGAGCGCCTTGGTGATGTGGTCGAAGGTCTGCTCGGTCGCCGCAACCTGGGTGGCGGCGCCGGCGGCGCGTTGATCGACGCTCACTCGCCGTTCTGCGGTCGCGGCGGCCTCGCGCTCGAGTCCCTCCTGCTCGGCGGCAAGCCGCGCGATCACGGCGTCGGCGTCGGCGGACAGCTTGGTCTCCCGGGCGATGTCCTCGTCGAGCTGCACGATGCGCCGGTCGAGCTCGGCCATGCGCTCTCGGGCGCGCGTCTCCTCGCGGTCGAGCGTCTCGCGCGCGATCACCAGGCGCTGCAGCGCGGCCGCTTCCTTGGCCTCCGCCTCGCGCAGCGCCGGCAGCGCCGCGGCGGCCAGCGCCTGCAGCTTCGCGGCCTCGGCCTGTGCGCCGGTGCGCTCGGCGACGATGCGGATGCTTAAGTCCTTGGCGTGCTCGGCCTCCGCGACCTCGGTGGTGGCGTTGACGAAGCGCAGATGATGCAGCGTCGCCTCCGCCTTGCGGATCTGCTGCGACAGCGCGCGGTAGCGCACCGCCTGGCGCGACTGGCGCTTCAAGGCTTCCATCTGGGCCGCGAGCTGGCCGATCACGTCGTCGAGGCGGGCCAGATTCTGCTCGGCGGCGCGCAGGCGCAGCTCCGCCTCGTGGCGGCGCGCGTGCAGGCCGGAGATGCCGGCCGCCTCCTCGAGCACGCGGCGGCGCTGCTCGGGCTTGGCCTGGATGATCTCGCCGATGCGGCCCTGGTGCACGAGCGCGGGCGAGCGCGCGCCGGTCGAGGCGTCGGCGAACAGGATCTGCACGTCGCGCGCGCGCACCTCGCGGCCGTTGACACGGTAGGTCGAGCCCTTGTCGCGCTCGATCCGGCGTGAGACCTCGAGCGTCTCCTCGCCGTTGAACTGCGCGGGCGCGCTGCGGTCGCTGTTGTCGATCCCCATCGCGACCTCCGCCGTGTTGCGCGGCGGGCGGCCGGTGTTGCCGGAGAAGATCACGTCGTCCATGTCGGCGGCGCGCATCGACTTGTGCGAGGTCTCGCCCATCACCCAGCGCAACGCCTCGACGAGATTGGACTTGCCGCAACCGTTCGGCCCGACCACGCCGGTGAGCCCCGGCTCGATCAGGAAATCGGTCGGCTCGACGAACGATTTGAAGCCGAGAAGGCGCAGCTTGGTCAGTTTCATGAACGCATAAGCCTCTGGGCGCGCGGGCGAATCACCCTGCACGAAAGTGGGCGCGCAACGGTCGGTTTGTCCAGAGCCCGGATCCACGGGCCGGGCCGGGCGAGGGAAGCGGAGTTCCGCATCCGCTGCACCATGATCAGCAGCACAGATTCCGGCAACCCTGCGCGGGTGCGTTTTCCCGCGGTTCCTTGCCCGATCCGGCTAAAAAATAGCCGTGGAAAAACTCCACAGATACTTTCTGCTGATTTTCGTAAGCCGTTGTCAGGCCTTCAGAAGCGGATCGATCAGCTTCTGCAGGTCCTCGAACGACATGGCCCCTTTGTAGATCTGTCCATTGATGAAGAAGGTCGGCGTCGAATCGACCTTGAACTTGTCCTGGGCGCGGTTGCGCACCCACTCGACCCCATCGAGGACCTTCTGGTTGGCGAGGCACTCCTTGAAGCTCTGCTCGGTGAATCCGGCCTGCTTGACGGTCGCCAGCATCGGTTCGAGCGGTTTGTCGACCGCCCACGTCTGCTGGGTACGGAAGAGGAGGTCGACGACGGCGAAGAACTTGTCCTTGCCGGCGCAGCGCGCCAGCATGAAAGCGCCGGTCGCGATCGGGTCGAAGGGAAATTCGCGCAGAATAAACCGCACCTTGCCGGTATCAATATACTTTTCCTTGAGCTCAGGGAACGTGTTCAGAGCAAAATGCGCGCAGTGCGGGCAAGTCATCGAGGCGTACTCGATGATGGTGACGGACGCCTTGTCGGAGCCCATGGTTTCCTCACCGAGCGGCCCCGCCTGCATCAGGTCGGCTTCAGCCGCCGATTGGGCGAGCGCACCCTGGCTTTGCGCCAGGAGCTCGAGCCCGCCGCCCGAGAGTGCGGCAGCAAGCGCGAAGGTCGACGTGGCGAGCAGCAATTTGCGGCGGGTGATACGCAACGGAAATCCCCTTGAGTTGGTCGATCGGCCGGTCCGTCCGATCGGTTACCTCTTCCGGCGCAATGTGGCAATCTCGCGCCACGCTTGGCCAGCGAATGGTCACGTTCGCTTGAGGCGGCGCGGCGCCTCGGCGGGGTGAATAGGGGAGGGTGAATATCGAGTAGGACGCTGGCCTGCTCGCTATTCGCTACTCGCCATTCGCCCTTTCCTCATCGCCCCTTCACCGCCGCCCCCAGCCGCCCGAGCGCCGCACGCAGATTCTCATCGGCGATGTCGGTCATGCTGTCGGCGATGCGGCGCGCCTCCTGCGGGTCGATCGTGTTGCGCGGCCGCGGCTTGGCGCGGCGGGCGAGCGGCGCCTGGGTCAGCCTGACCTGCCCGATCGCCCGCCAGCCGAGGAACTGGTTGACGCGATCGATGATCACATTGGTCTGGTGCTGGATCTCGATCGCGGCCGGACCTTCGCAGCGCAGAAGGAGCGTCGCGGGCTCGGCATCGTCCGGGTCCGCCTGGCGCGGCCAAGTGATCTTCATCGGCTCGGCGTGCGCCGCGATCTCGGGCCCGACGATGGTCTCCCAGCGCGTCACGATCTCGGTCGACGCGAAACCGTGGCGCTTGAACGATTCGGCAAGGCTCGGCCCGACGACGTCGGCGAGCCGGCGGGCGGGCTTACGCAGGTCGGGAGGCTTGTTCATGAGCGGGGCCTCTGCCACAGGAGGATGCCGAAGGGTTCGAGATGACGCTAGCAGGCGAGAGCGCTGGACGAAAGCGTGGGCGCAAATCCGCGCCGGTGGACTCGCGCCCGCCGCAGGCCGCCACGCTGCTCGCCTGGTATGACCGCAATCGCCGCAAGCTGCCCTGGCGCGCGGCGCCGGGTGAGACGCCCGATCCTTATCGGGTCTGGCTTTCCGAGATCATGCTGCAGCAGACCACCGTGAAGACGGTCGCGCCTTTTTATGCCCGCTTCCTCGCGCGCTTCCCGACCGTCACGCGGCTCGCCGCCGCCTCGCTCGAGGACGTGCTGCGCGCTTGGGCGGGCCTCGGCTATTACGCGCGTGGGCGCAACCTGCATGCCTGTGCGCAAGCCGTGGTCGCGCGTCATGGGGGAGAGTTTCCGCAGACCGAAGCCGAGCTCGCCGAGTTGCCGGGCATCGGCCCCTACACGGCCGCCGCCATCGCGGCGATCGCGTTCGACCAGACGGCGACGCCGGTCGACGGCAACGTCGAGCGCGTGGTGGCGCGGCTGTTCGCCGTCGAGGACGCGTTGCCGGATGCCAAGCCGGAGATCCGCCGGCTCGCCGCGAGGCTGACGCCGCCGCGTCGCGCCGGCGATTTCGCCCAGGCCCTGATGGACCTTGGGGCGACCCTGTGCTCGCCGAAGAAGCCGGCCTGCGCTCTCTGCCCGTGGAGCGAGCCGTGCGCGGCGCGCGGCCGTGGCGATGCCGAGACGTTTCCGCGCAAGGTCGCCAAGCGCGAGGGCAAGCTGCGCCGCGGCGCGGCCTTCGTGGTGGTGCGCGCCGACGGTCAGGTGCTGGTGCGCACCCGCCCCGCCAAAGGCCTGCTCGGCGGCATGACCGAGGTGCCGACCTCGGCGTGGACGCATGATTTCGACGACGGCGATGCGCTCGCCGAAGCGCCGCGCTTGGCGCGCGCGACGTGGCGGCGCGTGCCGGGCCGCGTGACGCATGTATTCACGCATTTTCCATTGGAGCTCAGCGTGCACCTGGCGCGCCTCGGCGCGGCCGCCGAGGCGCCGGCGGGGATGCGATGGGTTGCCCTCGCGGATCTCGAAGACGAGGCATTGCCGAATCTGATGCGCAAGGTGGTTGCACATGCGCTGGAACAGTAGGGTGGGCACGGCCGCTTTGCACCCTCGATCCGCATGGGCAGAAGCGCCGAAGCGCCGTGCCCACGCGGATGGCAGTACCGACGATTTTGCCCATCCTGCGGTATCGAGCGAGGACCCATGACTTCACCTTCCGAACCGGCCTGGTCGCCGAGCCAGCGCTATCCCGACCCCTCGGTGCAGATCCTCGATCCGAGCTTCGCCAAATATCGCCTGCCGCTCGCGGGGGTCGAGCGGCTCGCGACCGGCATGCGCTGGAGCGAGGGGCCGGTCTATTTCGGCGACGCGCGCTGCGTGTTGTGGAGCGACATTCCCAATAACCGCATCATGCGTTGGGACGAGGAGACCGGCGCGGTGTCCGTCTTCCGCAAGCCGTCGAACAACGCCAACGGCAACACCCGTGACCGGCAGGGCCGCCTCGTCACCTGCGAGCACGATGCGCGGCGCGTCACCCGCACCGAGTATGATGGCGCCATCACGGTGATCTGCGACCGCTATCAGGGCAAGCGGCTCAATTCACCCAATGACGTGGTGGTGAAGTCCGACGGCTCGATCTGGTTCACCGATCCGCACTTCGGCATCATCGGCTACTACGAGGGCCACCTCGACACCTCCGAGCTGCCGATGAACGTCTACCGCGTCGACGGGCAGACCGGCGAGGTGAGCATCGTCGCCGAAGGCATCGTCGGCCCGAACGGGCTCGCCTTTTCGCCCGACGAGAGGAAGATGTACATCGTCGAGTCGCGCGCGGTGCCGCGCCGCTTGCTCGTCTACGACGTGGTCGACGGCAGGAAGCTCGCCAATGGCCGCGAGTTCATCAGCGCCGGCCCCGACGGCACCCCGGATGGCTTCCGCCTCGATTTCGACGGCAACCTATGGTGCGGATGGGGCATGACGGCGGCGCTCGACGGTGTGCGCATCTTCAATCCCGCCGGCGAGCCGATCGGCCACATCGCGCTGCCTGAGCGCTGCGCCAACCTCTGCTTCGGCGGCCGCTACCGCAACCGCCTGTTCATGGCCGCGAGCCACTCGCTCTATTCGCTCTACGTGAACACGCAGGGCGTGGCGGGTGGGTGAGGGCTCATTCGATCGGATAGTCGGTCCACGGGTCGACGACCTTCGCACCCACGCGGCAGAAGTCGGATGTATTGCGCGTGGCGACCGTCATCTCCCGGACGAGCGCCGTCGCGGCGAGCAGGCCATCGTAGGCGGGGGGGGATCGCGGACGGAGATCCGCGACCACATCGTCATGATGGGCTCGTCGACGGGGAGCAGGCGCGTGTCGAGCCTTCGCGCATTTCCGCGTACCAGCGCTCGAGGAACTCGGCCTGCGGCCTGTCGCGTCGCGCGACGAGCTCGATCCCCCGCCGCAGCTCGCCGAGAACGATCATACTGGTGAAGACCTGTTCCGGCGGCAAGAGTTGAACCATTTCGCCACGGCTGGCGCTGCCCTCCGGCCGTTCTTGAGCTCGGAAACCACATTCGTGTCGACCAGAAAGCGCACGGGTCGGCCAGTCTACGGGTCAAAGTCGCGTAGGCGGTTCAGCGCCGGATCCTTGCGAATACGTTCGGCGTTCCGCATCGCTTCCCCCCAAAGCGCCTCGCCGTGCGGGGACGGATCTTCCTTCATGAAAAAAGACATCGAGGGCGGATTGGGGCTCATCCTGTGGCGGATCGAAACCGAGATGGCGGCGCAACTGCGCCGCTTCGGCCGGTCGCGCAGCATCGCGGCGGCCTTGCGAATGACTTCAGCCTCGCGCGCCGGGACCTGGACCTCGACGCGCTTCAGGCGCCGGTTCCGCAGGCGCTGCCGGTGCGAGTTGACTGTCTTTGTCCGAGCGTCCGTCATTTCCGGAAATATGTCCGGAAATGTTGCTCGATTCGAAGGCGCTCCGGCGGGCGGGTAGGCAAAGGACGCGTGAAGTGGCAGAGAACGGGGTGAGTGATCCCGCGCGCGACCCGCTCATCTTCCTGCTGAACTTCAATCTCCTCCTCATCGTCAACTTCAACCAAGGGAAAAAACGATGGCTCTCCAACGCATTGACGCCGGCCCGCGCATGAGCAAGGTCGTCATCCACGGCGACACCGTCTATCTCGCCGGCCTCACCGCAGCGAAGACGGTGGGCCAGAGCCTCGCCGAGCAGTCTGCCGAGATCCTCTCCCTCATCGACGGCTTTCTCGCCAAGGCCGGCACCGACAAGTCGAAGCTCATCACGGCGACGATCTGGCTTTCCGACATCCGCACCGTCGACGAGTTCAACAAGGTGTGGGACGCTTGGGTCGTTCCAGGCCAGACGCCGGCGCGCGCTTGCATCGAGGCGCTGCTGCAGGGGCCTGACAAGAAAATCGAGATCCAGGTGACCGCGGCGCGGTAAGGGACTGAGTCGGCACCGGAGTTCGTGTTACAACGCGTGCGGGAGAGGGCGGCGCCTGCATGCGGCGTTGCCGACGAGCTACGGTGGGCTTGACCTGGAGTGCACTCTAGGCAGTAGCTGCATTGGCTGTTCGATCAAGGAGCAGCCAATGACAGCTACCGAAAAGACCCCCACCGAAAACAAGGTCCTCGTCGCCAAGATCTTCGAAGCGCGCTTGCGGCGTGACCCCGAGCCGTTCTTTACCGCCATGGCGGATGACTTCGCGTCGATCAACGCGAGCGCCTCGGGTCCAACGCGCAATCGTTTCGCGCACCCGGGCCTGGTGTCGTGCGAGCAGCTTGCGCCGCTACTTCAGGGCGGGGCTGCCTTGCTTCACCAGGCCCGTGTACTCGCGCATCTGAGCGATGGCCACTCCGGTGGCGCGCAGTCGCTCCATGAGATCGAGCCAGCCAATATGATGTTCCGAGTAGACCCTGCGACCGCCATGATCCCGCACGACCCCTGGAATCAGTCCCTGGGCCTCGTAGCAGCGGATCGCATGAATGCTCCGGCCCGTTCTCCTTGCGACCTCTCCGATGTGGAGATCGTCTGGCATTCTTCGCTCCGTGCAATCGCCAGGGAAGGTGGCGGCTGCTTTGCTCGCCCCTCAGAGTGATGGGTCTGGCAGATTCAAGGTCGTCAGGGCAATATGAGACGATGCGTGCTTCCGGTATGACCTGCCTCTCATGACCGCATCCAAGACAGGCGCGGATGGTGTCGTTCTTCCGCAGCCGGTGACAGCGCCGCTGACCCGGTCGGCGATCTTTCTCGTGCTGAGGATCAACCCGGGCCCGGACAATCGCGCGGCGGTCCGCTCGTTCTGCGGCGATCTCCCCGCGCTGTTTCGCGCCGTCGAATTTCGCAACCTCGAGGCGGGTCTGAGCTGCGTGATGGGGATCGGCTCGGATGCCTGGGATCGCGTGTTCGGCCAGCCACGGCCGGCCGAGCTGCATCCCTTCCGCGAGATCCGCGCCGGCGAGCGCCACGCCGTATCGACGCCGGGCGATCTCCTGTTTCACATTCGCGCCAAGCGCATGGATCTATGTTTCGAGCTCGCCACCCGGATCATGGACAGCCTCGGCGACGCGGTCGCGGCGCTCGACGAGGTGCATGGCTTCCGCTACTTCGACGACCGTGATTTGCTCGGCTTCGTCGACGGCACGGAGAATCCGCGCGGCGCGGCGGTCGCCGCGGCGGCGCTCGTCGGCGACGAGGATCCCCAATTCGCCGGCGGCAGCTACGTGATCGTGCAGAAATATCTGCACGACATGGCCGGCTGGAACGCGCTCTCCACCGAGGCGCAGGAACGCATCATCGGCCGCAAGAAGCTCGAGGACATCGAGCTCGACGATGCGGTCAAGCCGACCTCGGCGCACAATGCGCTCACCACGATCAGCGAGGATGGCCAAGAGCGAAAAATCCTGCGCGACAACATGCCGTTCGGCAATGCGTCGGCGGGCGAGTTCGGCACCTACTTCATCGGCTATTGCCGCACGCCGCGCGTCACCGAGCAGATGATCGAGAACATGTTCGTCGGCCGCCCACCCGGCAACTATGATCGGCTGCTCGACTTCAGCCGCGCCGTGACCGGCACGCTGTTCTTCGTCCCGTCCGCCTCGTTTCTCGAATCCGTCAACGACGAGGATGCCCCGCCCGCGCCGCCGGCGGCCGAGCCTGCGCCATCCGTCACGCCCCTGTCCGACGGCTCGCTCGGCATCGGCTCGCTCAAAGGAGAAAACCGCCATGAATAACCTTCATCGCGAGCTCGCCCCAATTTCCGAGGCGGCATGGGGCGACATCGAGGAGGAGACGACGCGCACGCTCAAGCGCCATCTCGCGGCGCGGCGCGTGGTCGACGTGAGCGCGCCCGGCGGCGTCGCCTTGTCCGCCGTCGGTACCGGCCACCTCAAGAATATCACCGCACCCGGCGAAGGGATTCTGGCGCGGCAGCGCATCGTCAACGCCATGGTGGAGCTGCGCGTGCCCTTCGAGCTCGATCGCCAGCAGATCGACGACGTCGAGCGCGGCGCCGAGGATTCCGACTGGCAGCCCGCGAAGGACGCCGCGCAGAAGATCGCGTTTGCGGAGGACCGCGCCATTTTTGAAGGCTACGCGGCCGCCGGCATCACCGGCATCCGCCAGGGGACCAGCAATCCGATCGTGACGCTTCCGGACGACGTGCGGCAGTATCCCGACGTCATCGCCCGGGCGCTCAGCCAGCTGCGTCTCGTCGGCGTGAACGGGCCCTATTCGGTGGTGCTCGGCGCCGATGCCTATACGGCGCTCACCGAGTCGAGCGACCACGGCTATCCGGTGCTCGAGCACATCAAGAAGCTGGTCAAGGACGAGATCATCTGGGCCCCCGCCATCGCGGGCGCCTTCGTCCTCACCACGCGCGGCGGCGACTTCGACCTGCACATCGGCCAGGACGTCTCGATCGGCTATCTCGGCCACACCGACAGCACTGTGCGCCTCTACCTGCAGGAGACGATGACGTTCCTCCTGCTGACCACGGAAGCCGCGGTGGCGTTGGGCCCGCCCAAAGCCAAACCGTAGGGTGGGCAAATCGCCGGCACTCTCCATCAGCGTGGCGAAGGCGCGTCGGCGATTTTGCCCACGCGGCCAGGGCGGTGTCGCGCCTTTGGTTTGCTTTGCCCGCCCTACGCCGTCTTCATCGGCTCGAAGCTCGGCGCCGGCTGGCCGTCGAGCGCGACATTGATCACCGCCGGCAGTCCCGATGCCATCGCGCGCTCGACTGCGGGCGCGACCTCGTCGGCGCGCGTCACGTGCTCGCCGTAACCGCCGAACGCTATGGCGACATTGTCGTAGCGCGTCGGCAGCAGCTCGCAGCCGCCGACGCGATTGGCGCCGTAATCGCGCAGCTGGATCTGGTACTCGGCGTTCCAGCGCGCGTCATTGCCGACGATCGCGACGAACGGCGCCCGCGCGCGCACCGCGGTGTCGATCTCGGCCGGATGAAAGCCGAACGTGCCGTCGCCCATGGTGACGATGACGGGCGCGGCCGGCTGGGCGATCCGCGCCGCGACGCCGAACGGCAGCCCGGGGCCGATCGCGCCGGCGACGCCATTGGTGACGCGGTTCGGTGCGTTGAGCAATGCCTGCGCCCACTGGCTGAACTCGCCGCCATCCATGACCAGCACCGACTCCGGGTGTCGATCGATGATCGCCTGCAGCGGCCGCAGGGCTTCGAGCGGATGCAGCCGGCCGGGCTGGCCCGACCGCGCACTGTCCCAGCCGGCCGGGCGGGCGGCGAGCGCCGCCGACACCTCGCCGAACCAGCCATTCGTCGATGTCGCGCGCGCACGGCGCGCCAGCATGTCGGCGGCCGCAAACGGCTCCGCACGCACGGCGGCGATGAGCCGCGCCCCAGCCGCGCGGCGTGACCGCTCGAGCTGCTCATCGTCGGCGTCGATCTGCAGAATCTCGCAGGTTGCCGCCAGCGCCGGCGGCTTGCCGAACTTCAGCGTGTAATCGAGGCGCTTGGCGAACAGCAGCACGCAATCCGCCTGCGCCAGCATCTGTGCAAAGCCGCCGAGGCTCGCATCCGAAAGCCCGCGCGGCGACTCCATGCCGATGACCATGATCCCGGTCGCTTCCTGCAGCCGCATCGCCGCGGCGCGACCCGCCCGCGTCATCAGCATCGGCCCGGTCACGATCAGCGGCCGCTTCGCGTTGCGCAGCCGCGCCAGCATCGCGTCGGCGCTCGCCTCGTCTAGCGCGATCGCGTCGGCTGCGAAGGCATCGGCGCCCGGCACGTGCGCCGGATCGGCGTCGCCATCGAGGCAGTCGCTCGGCAGGCTCAGGTGCACAGGCCCGCGCCGGCCCGAGCGCGCGGTGCGCATCGCGGTGGCGAAATCGCCTGCGATCGCGTCGGCGCGCGTGCTCGTCATCGCGAGCTTGGTCAGCGGCGCCGCGATATCGGCCTGCCGCATCTCCTGGAACGCGCCGGTGCCGAGCTGGCTCGCGGGCGCATGCCCGGACAGCAGCACCACGGGCGACTCCGACATGGCGGCGGTGTATAGCGCGCCGACCGCATTGGCGTGGCCGGGCCCGCCGGTGACGAGCGCGACGCCGGGCTCGCCGGTGAGCCGTCCCCACGCGTCGGCCATGAACACTGCCGCCGCCTCGTGCCGCGTGTGCACCAGCGTGATGCCGGCATCGAGCGCGGCGTCGAAGACCGACATGATGTGGTTGCCGGAGAGCGTGAACAGGCGCGTCACGCCTGCATTCTGCATCGCCCGCACGAGCGCATCGGCGCCGCGAGTACGTGTCGTCATCTGTCCAATTCCAAATCCAATTCCAAGCCCTGTTAGCTCGTCCAGCAGCGGCAAAACCTGCCCTATTATGGGCGGGCAGTCCATGCCGGTGCCTGATGCTTCGCTCGCCGCCGAAGCGCGCGGGTGGGACTTTCGCGTAGCGTCAGCGTTGATAGTGTGTGGTCCGACAGCAATGAGGAGGACGCGCGATGTTCGCGGTGATCTTCGAGGTGCAGCCGAAGGCGGCAAAATTCGATGCCTACCTGGCGCTGGCGAAATTCCTCAAGCCCAGGCTGGAGGAGATCGAGGGTTTCATCGACATCGATCGTTTCGCCAGCGCGCGCACGCAAGGGCGGTTGCTGTCGCTCTCGATCTGGCGCGACGAGAAGGCCCTGATCCGCTGGCGCACCCACGGCGAGCACCATGGCGCGCAGGAGCGCGGCCGCTTCGAGATCTTCGCCGACTATCGCCTGCGCGTGGGCGAGATCACGGCCGACAGCGCCTCGCCCCACGCGCTCACGCAGCAGCGCTTCGACGAGACGCAGACCGGCGACGCCAAGGCCATGACGATCACGGAAGCGGCGGCGCGCGACGGTGTGACCGTCGAAGATCTGGCCGCCCATTTCGGCCTGGCGGCCGGTGCCGACGGGCTCATCGACCACGAGGCATGGGAGAGCGTCTACACGCCGGGCAAGCTCGTGCTGCTCGCGGCGTGGCGCGACGCCGCCGCGGCGAAAGCCTGGGCGCCGGCGCTGCCCGCGCACCACCGGCAGGTGCGCGTCATCCGCGACTACGGCATGTCCGAGCGCCGCGAGGCGCCGCAGTATTATCCCGACGTGCAGCAGGACGCCGCGCAGCCGGCAGCGCCGGTAAGGCGCGCGGCCGGTCAATAAGGCGTCAGTGCGAGATCATCCAGGGGCGGGAGCCGGGAAAGCTCTTGGCACCGCTCCTCGCAGTCTTGGTGCGACTTTTCTTGCCGCCCTTGCTGCGCGGCAACGTGCGCGTCGGCGGGACAACGCAGCAACTGCAGCCCGCGTCGTGCGCGCCGCTCACCTCCGACGCGAGGTACGGCGCGTTGGCGCTCTGCTCGTTCGCCGCATAGGCCCGGCGCCGCTCTGCCGGCATGGCGAAGTAGGGTGCGGTCAGGAACGCGCGCGGCGCCTTGCCGCCGCACTGCGGGCAGCGCGCCGGGCGGTCGCATTGCGCCATCGGCCGCATGAACGTGAACGGTCCGCAGCTTTCGCACTCATAGTCGTAGACGGGCATCGCCTGGTTCCGCGGAAAGTGAGGGTGGCGGGCGAGGATGAGGACGATCCTCGCCCGCCGCATGATCCTGGCGCATGATCCCGAAAAGTGGAGACCGGTTTTCGGAACAGATCATGCTCACATCGAGACGGGATAAGATCATGCTCGCACGCTTGGAATCAACTACTTGTCGGGAGAGGTCGGAATGTCGACCCCGCCCTTGATGAATTTGGTCGGGCCGGCCGAGCTCGGCATGATGTCGAAGTCGAAGATGTCGGTCGGCAGCCACAGCGTCGCGCAGGCGTTCGGAATGTCGACGACGCCCGAGATGTGGCCCTGGCACGGCGCCGTGCCGAGGATCGCGTAGGCCTGGGCGCGCGAGTAGCCGAACTTGGTCAGATATTCGATCGCGTTGAGACACGCCTGGCGATACGCGATGTGGACGTCGAGATAGTACTGCTTGCCCATCTCGTCGACCGAGATGCCCTCGAAGATCAGGTAGTCGTTGTAGGTCGGCACGATCGGCGACGGCTTGAAGATCGGGTTCTTGATGCCGTATTTCGACATGCCGTCCTTGATCAGGTCGACCTTGAGGTGCAGCCAGCCGGCCATCTCGATCGCGCCGCAGAAGGTGATCTCGCCATCGCCCTGGCTGAAGTGCAGGTCGCCCATCGAGAGCCCGGCGCCCTTCACGTAGACCGGGAAGTAGATCTTCGAGCCGCGCGACAGATCCTTGATGTCGCAGTTGCCGCCGTGCTCGCGCGGCGGCACCGTGCGGGCGCCCTCGGCCGCGACCTTCTCCTTGGCGGCGCCCTTGGCGCGCCCCGGGTGCGCGGTCGCGGCGAACGGCGGCGCTGCGAGCGGCGGCACGCGGTTCGGGTCGGTGGCGATGAAGGCGGTCTCGCGCGCGTTCCAGGTGTCGAGCAGCTTCTGGTCGGGCAGGCAACCGATCAAGCCGGGATGGATCAGGCCGGCGAAATTGACGCCTGGCACGTGGCGCGAATGGGTGTACATGCCGGAAATGTCCCAGATCGACTTCTGCGCCAGCGGAAAGTGATCGGTGAGGAAGCCGCCGCCGTTCTTCTTGGAGAAGAAGCCGTTGAAGCCCCACAGGCTGTCCGGCTTGGCGCCGACGTCGAGCAGATCGACGACAAGGAGGTCGCCCGGCTCGGCGCCTTCGATCCCGACAGGGCCTGACAGGAAATGCACGATGGTCAGATCGATGTCGCGCACGTCGTCGGCCGATTCGTTGTTCTTGATGAATCCGCCGGTCCAGTCGTAGGTCTCGATGACGAAATCATCACCCGGCTTCACCCACGCGACGATTGGAACGTCCGGGTGCCATCGGTTGTGGACCATGTCATTGTTGTAGGGCGAATCGGCAAGATCGACTTTGATGAGGGGCGTGGGCATGGTGACTCCTGGCGGCTCCTTGAGCGCGGTTGGGAACGAAACCCCGGCGCGAATTTTCATTTCATGTGGCGCATGTTCTTTTCGGCCAACCGGCATTTCCTTCGCCGGAACATGCGCTAGACGGCGAGAAAGCGGGCGACTGCCGCCTCGTCGACGTGGTCTCGGGTGTCGCTGTGGACGATGCGCCCTCCTTCCATGACGACGATGCGGTCGGCGATATCGAGCACGAAGCTCAGCACCTGCTCGCAGACCACGATGCACAGGTTGCGGATGGTGCGGATGTCTTTGAGGAGCCGCGCGATGTCCTTGATGATCGACGGCTGGATGCCTTCGGTCGGCTCGTCGAGCAGCAGCACCTTCGGCTCGCTCGCGAGCGCGCGCGCGATCGCGAGCTGCTGCTGCTGGCCGCCCGACAGGTTGCCGCCGCGGCGGCGCTGGAAGTCGGCGAGGATCGGAAAGAGGTCGTAGATCGCATTGGGGATGTCGGTGTCGCCGGTGACGACGCGGCCGGTCTCGATGTTCTCGCGCACCGTCATGGTGCCGAAGATCTGGCGGCCCTGCGGCACGTAGGCGAGGCCGCTGGCGACGCGCCGGTGGCTCGGCAGCGCGGTAATGTCGGTGCCGTCGACGCTGATCTGGCCCGACTGGATCGGCATGACGCCAATCAGCGACTTCATCAGGGTCGACTTGCCCATGCCGTTGCGCCCGACCAGTGCGACGATCTCGCCCGGTTTGACCGAGAGATCGATGCCGTGCAGCACCTGGCTCTGCCCGTAGGCGGACGAAAGATTGCGGACGTCGAGCATGGTCACCTCGTTGGTGTCACGCGTGCTCACCTCACATGTCTCACCCATGTCAGTGCCCCAGATAGACTTCCTTCACCTTCGGATTGGCCTGGATCGCGTGCATGTCGCCCTCGGCCAGCACCTTGCCCTGGTGCAGCACGGTGACGCGCGACGCGATGCTCTCGACGAACTTCATGTCGTGCTCGATGACGATCACGGAGCGGTTCTTGATGATCTCCTTCAGGAGCTCCGCGGTGCGTGCGCGCTCGGAGACGCTCATGCCGGCGACCGGCTCGTCGAGCATCAGCAGCTCGGGCTCCTGGATCAGCAGCATGCCGATCTCGAGCCACTGCTTCTGGCCATGGCTCAACGTCTCGGCCAGACGCTCGAGCAGCTCCTCGAGGAAGATCATGCGGGCCACCTCGTGCACGCGCTCGATCACCTCGTCGGTGCGCTTCCAGAACAGCGCGCCGGCGACGCTGCGGCCGCGCGGCAGCGACAGCTCGAGGTTCTCGAACGTGGTGAGGTCCTCGTAGATGGTCGGCGTCTGGAACTTGCGGCCGATGCCGAGCTTCACGATGTCCTGCTCCTTGCGGCCAGTGATCTCCTGGTTCTTGAACTTGATCGATCCGTCGGACACTTTGGTGCGGCCGCAGATCAGGTCGAGCACCGTGGTCTTGCCGGCGCCGTTCGGGCCGATGATCACGCGCATTTCGCCCTTGTCGACGTAAAGATTGAGCCCGTTGACCGCCTTGAACCCGTCGAACGACACAGTGACGTTTTCGAGCGCGAGCAGGAAATCGGTTTCGGACATGGTGGCTCCTATTCGGCCGCGGCCGGCAGGGTATGGGCGATCGCGTCAGGCGCGGCGGCGATCGGCGCGGGCGCGGCGCGCCTGGCGCGCAAGCGCGGCAGGACGTAGTCGCTGACGATGCCGGCGAGGCCGCCCGGAAACGCGAGCACGACGGCGATGAACAGGCCGCCCATGGCGAACAGCCACAGCTGGGGAAAGTCCTCGGAAAACATCGTCTTCGCCCAATTGACCGCGAGGGTGCCGAACACCGCGCCGACGATCGAGGTGCGCCCGCCGACCGCGCAGAAGATCACCATCTCGATCGACGGCACGATGCCGACGAAGGAGGGCGACATGAACCCGATCTGCAGCGCGAACATCGCGCCGCCGATCGCGGCCAGCGCCGAGGCGAAGCAGAAGACGAAGATCTTGATGTTGGCGACGTCGTAGCCGGAGAAGCGCACCCGCTCCTCCTTGTCGCGCACCGCGACCAGGATGCGCCCGAGCTTGCTCATCGAGACGAAGCGCGCCACCAGCATCGAGACCAGCAAAAGGAGGCAGCAGACGAAATAGAGGATGTATTTCGCGTGGTCGGTGCGAATGTCCCAGCCGAGCAGGGTGCGCAGATCGGTGATTCCGTTGACGCCGCCGGTGTAGCCCTGACGGCCGATGATCAGGATGGTCAGCACCGAGGCGATCGCCTGGGTGATGATCGCGAAGTAGACGCCGCCGACGCGGCGCTTGAACATGGCGGCGCCGATGATGAAGGCGAACAGCGTCGGCACCACGATGACGGCGATCAGGCTGAAGGTGAGCGAGCGGAACGGCACCCAGAAGAACGGCAGCGACGTGAGCTGATTCCAGTCCATGAAGTCGGGGATGCCGGGCGTCGACTGGATTTTCGTATTGGCGACGCTCGAGGCCTCGAGCTTGAGGAAGGCCGCCATGCAGTAGCCGCCGAGCCCGAAGAACACGCCCTGGCCGAGGCTGAGGATGCCGGTCTTGCCCCAGCACAGCACGAGGCCGACGGCGACGAACGCGTAGGTGAGATACTTGCCGACGAGGTTGAGGCGGAAGATGTCGAGGGTCAGCGGCAGGACGATCAGGAGGATGGCGGCCAGCGCCAGGAAGCCGATGAGGTCGGGCGAGCCGAAGCGCGCGAGGGCGGTGTTGTTCTTGGACATTGGCGTCACCTTCTGACCTTGAGGACGAACAGTCCCTGCGGGCGCAGCATGAGCAGGCCGATGACGATGAGCAGGGTGATCACTTGCGCCATCGATCCGGTGGAGAAGAACTCGAGCGTCGAGCGCGACTGCGAGATGGTGAGCGCCGACGCGATGGTGCCGAGCAGGCTCTGCGCGCCGCCGAACACGACGACCAGGAAGGTATCGACGATATAGAGCTGCCCGGCGGTCGGATTGGTCGAGCCGATCATCGTGAAGGCGGAGCCGGCGACGCCGGCGATGCCGCAGCCGAGCCCGAAGGTGAGGCGGTCGATGCGCCGGGTGTCGATGCCGACGGCGCCGCTCATGATGCGGTTCGCCACCACGGCGCGCACTTGCAGGCCCCAGCGCGAGCGATACATCAGGAGTGCCACGATGCCCGTGATGATGAAGGTCAGCGCCATCACGAACAGGCCGTTGATCTGCACCTGGATCGCATCGGTGACGTTGAGCGAGCCCATCATCCACTGCGGCAGCTCGACGCCGACCTCGCGCGCCCCGAAGATCGAGCGGAACGACTGCTGCATGATCAGGCTCAGGCCCCAGGTCGCGAGCAGCGTGTCGAGCGGGCGGGCATAGAGGTGGCGGATCAGCAGCCATTCGGCGGCGATCCCGGCCGCGCCGGCGACGACGAAGGCGATCGCCATCGCGACGAAGAAATAGCCGGCATAGAAGTGCGGCAGATGAGCCTGGAAGAGATGCGAGGTGAGGAACGTCATGTAGGCGCCGAGGATCATGAACTCGCCGTGCGCCATGTTGATCACGCCCATCTGGCCGAAGATGATCGCGAGCCCGAGCGCCATCAGCACGAACACCGAGAACAGGATCAGTCCGGCGAATCCCTGCATGGCCAGGATCGACATCAGGTCGCCAAACGAATAGTCGCCGAACATCGGTTGCGTCCTCGGAGGAGAAGCGGTTGGGGAGAGCGGGGGCGCCCCGAAAGGACCGACGGAGGCGCCCGCCGCGCGCTACCAGTGGTGGGTGCTCACTGGTAACCCTTCGGGAACGGATTGGGCTCGACCAGGTCCGCGGTCTCGTAGATCACGTCATACTGACCGTCGGTGCGGGCGCGGCCGACGCGCGTCTTGCTCCACAAGTGGTGGTTCTCATGGATGCGCACGTAGCCTTCGGGCGCGCCCTTGAACTCGACGCCCGGCGAGGCGGCGGCGATCTTGTCGATGTCGAACGAGCCCGCCTTCTCGGCGGTGAGCTTCCACAGCCAGGGCCCGAGATAGGCGGCCTGCGTGACGTCGCCGATCACCGTCTTCTCGCCCCACATTTTCTTGAACGCCGGGACGAACTTCTTGTTGTTGGGGTTGTCGAGCGACTGGAAGTACTTCATGCAGGCGAAAGCGCCGGCGATGTTCTCGCCGCCGATGCCGTCGATCTCGTCCTCGGTGACCGAGATGGTCAGCAGCGTCTGCTTGGAGAGGTCGATGCCGGCAGCCTTGAGCTGCTTGTAGAATGCGACGTTCGAGCCGCCGACCACGATCGCGTAGATCACATCCGGCCGGGTGAGCTTGATCTTGTTGATGACCGAGTTGAACTGGGTGTGGCCGAGCGGGAAGTATTCCTCGCCGACGACCTTGCAGCCCTTGAGATGACCTTCGATGTGCTTGCGCGCGATCTTGTTGGAGGTGCGCGGCCAGATATAGTCGGAACCGATCAGGTAGAAGCTCTTCGAGCCCTTGGTCTTGTTGACCCAGTCGAGGCCGGCGATGATCTGCTGCGTCGCCTCCTGGCCGGTGTAGATGACGTTCTTCGACTGCTCGAGGCCTTCGTAGAACGTCGGATAGTAGAGCATGCCGTTGTACTGCTCGAACACCGGCAGCACCGCCTTGCGCGATGCCGAGGTCCAGCACCCCATCACGGCGGCGCATTTGTCGTTGACCAGGAGCTTCTTCGCCTTCTCGGCGAAGGTCGGCCAGTCGCTCGCGCCGTCTTCCTGGATGAACTTGATCTTGCGGCCGAGCACGCCGCCTTCCTCGTTGATCTGGGAGATCGCGAGCTTCTCGGCCTCGACCGACCCCGTCTCCGAGATCGCCATGGTGCCGGTGACCGAATGCAGGATGCCGACCGTCACCTCGGTGTCGGTGACGGCGAGGCCGGTGGTATTGACCTTCGCGGTCGGCGGCGCGTCGGCGAAGGCCCGTCCCGATAGCAGTGCGCCGGCGCCGAATGCGCTCGCGCCGGCCAGCAACTGGCGGCGAGTGAGGTTGAGAAAGTCGGTCGTTCGTTTCTTGGATGACATGACGCCTCGATCCGTCCCGGCGGGTTAAGTCTGCGAAGCGAGCGAGACTCGCTCCCGGCCCCGACTATCGGATCGATTTGCTGCGATGCAGCATACGTCGTTTGACGTATATGCGTACGGCGGATGACGTACGAATATCCCTGCAGCACAAGGGGATATGAATCATGTCGCAGGGGCCGGATCGTCCCCGCCGGTGCCCTTTTTTGCACCGCACACTGCCGCGATTTTGCTCATCCGCCTCGCCCGCGGCGCGGATAAACTCCCCGCATAACGGCCCGGTTCGCGTTTCAGGGAGGACTTTCCGATCAGGTGACGCCCGGAGCGGACCGAGCGGATTAGCGCGGCTGCAGAGGCGTCGATGACGGCACAACAGCGAATCGTCCGGGTCCGGCGCAGCTACAATCAGTGGGTCGCCAATCAGACCCTCGAGGACTACGCGCTGCGCTTCACGGCGAAGAGCGCGCGCAAATGGTCGAATTTGCGCGTTGCCAATACCGCAATCGGCGCCGTCTCGTTTCTCGCGTTGGAAGCAAGCGGCGGCTCGATCACGGTCAATTACGGCTTCGTCAACGCCGGCATCGCGATCGCGGTGGTCGGCGCACTCATCTTCCTGACGAGCCTGCCAATCGCGCGCTACGCCTCGACCTATGGCGTCGATATCGACCTGCTCACCCGCGGCGCCGGCTTCGGTTACATCGGCTCGACCATCACGTCGCTGATCTACGCCTCCTTCACCTTCATCTTCTTCGCCATCGAGGCGGCGATCATGTCGCTCGCCCTGGAGATGTGGTTCGCCGTCCCGCTATTCGTCGGCTATGTGGTGAGCTCACTCGTTGTCATCCCGCTGGTGACGCATGGCATCACCTTCATCAGCCGGCTGCAATTGTGGACGCAGCCGATCTGGATCGCCCTTCATCTCCTGCCGTTCGGTTTTATTGCCCTGGTCGATCCCGCCTCGTTCTCGCGCTGGACGCAGTTCGATGGGCTTAGCGGTGCGCGCGGCCAATCCTTCGACATCATCTTGTTCGGCACCGCCGCGACCGTGGTGTTCTCGCTCGTCGCGCAGATCGGCGAGCAGGTCGACTTCCTGCGCTTTCTCCCGGCGCGCGCCGGGCGCGGCCGATGGCGCTGGTGGCTCGCCAACCTCTCGGCCGGCCCGGGCTGGATCGTGCCCGGCGTGCTCAAGCTGCTCGCCGGCTCGTTCCTTGCTTATCTGGCGGTCGAGCACACGGTGCCGCTCGCGAAGGCAGTCGAGCCGACCCAGATGTACCGCATCGCCTTCCGGTACGTATTCGCGTCGCCGGGCGTCGCGCTCGGCTTCACGGGCGCATTCGTCATCATTTCGCAGATCAAGATCAACGTGACCAATGCGTATGCGGGCTCGATCGCCTGGTCGAACTTCTTTTCGCGGCTCACCCACAGCCATCCGGGCCGGGTCGTGTGGCTCGTGTTCAACGTCGCGATCGCACTGATGCTGATGGAACTAGGCATCTTCAAGATGCTCGAGCACATCCTCGGCCTGTATTCAATCGTCGCGGTGTCGTGGGTGAGCGCGCTCGTTGCCGATCTCGTCATCAACAAGCCGCTGGGCTTGAGCCCGCAGGACATCGAGTTCAAGCGTGCGCACCTTTACGACATCAACCCGGTCGGGGTCGGCGCCATGTCGATCGCGACCATCGCGGGCCTCCTCGCGAGCTCCGGCGCGCTCGGCGCCGTCGCGCAATCGCTCGCCGCCTTCGTCGCGGCCGGCGCGGCCTTCGTGATCGCGCCTGCCATCGCTTATGCGACCCGCGGGCGCTTCTACATCGCGCGGGCGCCGCGGCGCGACTGGAGTGGCCAGGCCGTCATCCGCTGCGCCATCTGCGAGCACCATTTCGAGGCCGAGGACATGGCGCATTGCCCGGTCTATTCGGGCGCGATCTGCTCGCTGTGCTGCTCCCTCGAGGCGCGCTGCCGCGACGGCTGCAAGCCGCAGGCGCGCTTTTCCGAGCAGATGCTGGCGCTCGCGCGCCGTACGCTCCCCGAGGCGGCGACCCGCATGCTCAACACCGATATCGGGCACTACCTCGGCGTTCTGTCGCTGTTCGTGATCGTCATCGGCGCCGCGCTCGCGGTTGCCTGGCTGCAGGTCTCGCCCGCCGCCGAGATGGCGAAGGAGATCGTCAAGTCCGCGTTCTGGACCGTCTTCTTCATCCTCACCATCATTGCCGGCGTCATTGCCTGGCTGTTCGTGCTGGCGCAGAACAGCCGCAAGGTGGCGGAAGAGGAGACGCGGCGGCAGACCGACCTCCTGATGAACGAGATCGAAGCGCACAAGCGCACCGACGCCAAGCTGCAGCGCGCCAAGGAGGCGGCCGAAGCCGCCAGCACGGCGAAAAGCCGCCACGTGTTCGGGCTGAGCCATGAGCTGCGCACGCCGCTCAACGCCATTCTCGGTTATTCACAGCTGCTCGAACGCGACACGACCATCCCGCCGCGCCGCGTCGACGCCATCAAGGTGGTGCGCCGCAGCGCGGAGCATCTCTCCGGCCTGATCGACGGCCTGCTCGACATCTCCAAGATCGAGGCTGGACGCTTCCATCTCGATCGGGTCGAAATCCATACCGCCCAGTTCTTCGACCAGATGATCGACATGTTCCGCCTGCAGGCGGCGGCAAAGGGGCTCGAGTTTCGGCACGAGCCTGCTCCACGCATGCCGCCGGTGGTCTATGCCGATGAGAGCCGATTGCGGCAGATTCTGATCAACCTCCTCTCCAACGCCATCAAATTCACCGAGAGCGGTCACGTCACCTTCCGCGTCGGCTATCGCAACCAGGTCGCGACCTTCGCGATCGAGGATTCCGGTATCGGCATTGCGCCGGGCGACCTCGAGCGCATCTTCCTGCCGTTCGCGCGCGCACACGGCACGCGCGTGAAGGCGACCGGCACCGGCCTCGGCCTCACCATCACCAAGCTCCTGACCCAGGTGATGGGCGGCGACATCACGGTCGCGAGCGAGCCCGGCAAGGGCACGCTGTTCACGGTCAAGCTCCTGCTGTCGGCCGTCGCCCGTCCGCGCGTCGCCTCGACCATGGAGGAGCGGGTGCGCGGCTATGTCGGGCCGCCGCAGACCGTGCTGATCGTCGACGACGACGAGGTGCAGCGCAATCTCGTCGGCGAGCTGCTCGGACCGCTCGGCTTCAACGTCGCGGCCGCGTCGGGCGGGCGCGAGTGCCTGGCGCTCGTCCCGCGGCTGCGGCCGAACCTGATCCTGCTCGATATCGCGATGCCCGACATGGACGGCTGGCAGGTGGCGCAGCGCATCCGCGCCGCGCGCGAGCGCCCCGCCATCATGGTGCTGTCGGCGAACGCCATCGAGGCGGAGCGGCTTGCCGGCGCCGAGCGCCTGCACGACGACTACATGATGAAGCCCATCGACCTGCGCCAGCTGCTCAAGAAGATCCACGCGCTCCTCGACATCGAGTGGATATACGAGGAGGCGAAGCCGCAGCTCGCCGCCGAGCGCGGCGCACCAGGCGCTGTTCCGCCGGCTGCCGACATCGTCGAGCTGATCGGCCTCGGCGAGATCGGCCACGTGCGCCGCATTCACGAGAAGCTCAACGCCATCGTCGAGGCGGCGCCCGGCTGCGCCGGTCTTGTCGCCCAATTGCGCAGCCACGTGAAGGCATTCGACCTCAAGCGGTATGTCGCGACCCTGGAGGCTATACGGAACGGCCATGCCTAGGAAGGAGTGCATGAGCATCGTGCTGGTGGTCGACGATTCGCCCGGCACGCTCGGCGTCCTGACCGATGCAATCGAGGAGGCCGGCATGACGGTACTGGTGGCGCGCGAGGGCGACGATGCGCTCGCGATCGTCGAGAAGGTCACACCCGACGTGATCCTGATGGACGCCGTGATGCCCGGCACCGACGGCTTCGAGACGTGCCGCCGCCTCAAGCAGAACAAGGCGCTCGCCCACGTGCCGATCATCTTCATGACCGGGCTTTCCGACACCGACCACATCATCGAAGGGCTGGAGGCGGGCGGCGTCGACTACGTCACCAAACCGATCGTGCCGGGCGAGCTGCTCGCCCGCATCCGCGTCCATCTCGCCAATGCGCGCATGGCGCACAGTGCCCGCGCCGCCCTCGACGTGTTCGGCCGCTTTCTGCTGGCCGCGAGCCTCGACGGCCGCATCCTGTGGTGCACGCCGCAGGCCGGCAAGCTGCTCGGCGCCGCCTTCGAGTCGTTCGACAGTGATGGATATGTGCTGCCGCGCGACGTGCGCGACTGGCTGGCGCAGTCCGCCGGCGTCGCCAAGGCCACCGTCACGCCGGCGATCGACGTCGCGCCGGACGCCTCGGCGATGGCGCTGCGCGTCGTCTATGTCGGCCAGGTCGGCCCCGACGAATATTTGCTGCGCCTCGTCGAGGGCGAGACGGAGGACGACCAGAGCGTCCTCAAGCAGAAGCTTGCGGTCACCGACCGGGAGGCCGAGGTGCTGTTGTGGATCGCGCGCGGCAAGTCGAACCGCGACATCGCCGAGATCCTGGATCTGAGCCCGCGCACCGTGAACAAGCATCTCGAGCAGATCTACGCCAAGCTCGGGGTGGAGAACCGTGCGTCAGCCGCCGCCCTCGCGGTGCGCACCATCGGAATTCGGTAGTCGAAATTGTGGCGTTGCGGTCCCGACATGCGATCGTTCTTCAATTCTTGTTGATCACGCTCCGGCGGTGCGCACCTGATGGCGAGCGCGTTGTTCATTGTCCACGCGAGCTGTCGAGGAGTGTGCAATGTTCGCTATGTCTCTGCGACGGGTCGTCCTGTCGATGCCCCTGGTCCTGATCGCGACCGCCTCGGCGTGGGGCGCCAGACAGGCGACCGCGGACCGGTTCGACGGGCGCTGGAGCGTCCTCATCATCACCGACTCCGGAAGCTGCGACCGCGCCTATCGTTACGGCGTCGAGATCAGTGGCGGGCACGTCTTCTACAACAGCGGTGCGGGCGGCCCCGACGTCTCGATATCGGGGCAGGTCGACCCGCGCGGGCGAGTTTCGGTCAGCGTGCGTTCCGGCGAGTCGGCCGCCTATGGCAGCGGGCGACTGTCCGGCGCGACCGGCGGGGGCACCTGGCAAGGCACCTCGCAGAGCTCGCGCTGCTCGGGCCGCTGGCAGGCCGAGCGCGAGGGCCAATCCACCGGCACGGCATACTGACGCGGGGCGCAGTCACGCAAGGGACGTGAGGTGAGCGCGCGGGCACCTAAAACAACCGCTTCGACGCGATCCGCGCGCCCTCGCGCATGCTTGCGAGCTTCGCCCACACCACATCTTCCGCCACGCGGCCCCAGCCGGCCGATGTGTCGAACCCGCAGTCTGTGCCGGCGAGCACGCGGGTCGGATCGCCCACCACCGCGGCGACGCGCTCGATGCGGTCGGCGATGACCTCGGGATGCTCGACGAAGTTGGTCAGGCTGTCGATCACGCCGGCCACCAGCAGCTGGTCGTCCTTGAGCGGGTATTTCGTAAAGCAGCGGAACTCGTGCGCGTGGCGCGGATTGGCGAACGGCAGCACGAAGCCGCCGACATCGGCCTGCTGCAGGGCCGGGAGGATATCCTCGAGCGGCACGTCGGCGTCGTGCGGCGATTCCGAGTTGCCCCAGCACACGTGCAGGCGGACGCGGTCGCGCGGGAGGTTGCGGATCGCCTGGTTGATGGTCGCGACCACCTGCTCGACGAAGGCGACGAATGCCGCGACCGGCTTGTCCTTCCAGGTGATGTGGCGTTCGAGCGCGAGGTCGGGCGCATCGATCTGCAGCAGCAGGCCGGCCTCGACGATCGCCTCGTACTCGACCTGCAGGGCGCGCCCCAGCGCCGCCAGATAGCGCGCCATCGAGTCGTAATGCTCGTTCTTCACCGCCGTGGCGAGGATGCCGGGGGAGGGGGCGCTCATGAACGGCTCGACGAAGATGCCGGGATTTTCCGCCAGCACGGCCTTGAAGTCGCGGCATTCGTCCTCGATCGCACGCGCATCGAGATATCGCACCTCGCCGATCGCCTTGGGCAGGCCGCCGAGCGAAGATACCTGGGTCCGGGCGGCGTGCTGCTCGGCCCACATCCGCTTGAACTCGGGGTAGCGATCGATGTCCGCGCGCGACGGCCGCTCCCAGCTGCCGCCGAGCCCCGAGATGCGCTGCTTCAGATAGAGGAAGAACGAGTCGCGCTGCTGCTCGCCGTTGTTGCCGACGTCGATGCCGGCATCGCGCTGCTTGCGCACCACCGCCGCGACGGCCGCGCGGCCGGCGCGCTCGATCTCGCCGGCGTCGACCGCCTCGCCGCGGGCGCGCAGCGCATAGAGCCGGGTGAGCTCGCGCGGCCGTGGCAGGCTGCCCGTATGGGTGGTGAGAATGCGCGAGGTGCTGCGCTGCATCGGCTTCGTCCTCTCACTTCGACAGATAGTGCGGCAGCCAGAGCGCCAGCTCGGGCCACAGGATCACCAGGGCCAGCACCACGAACATCGTCAGGTGGAACGGGATGGTGCCGAGGATCACCTCGGCGAGCTTGCCTTCCCAGATGCTCTGAATCACGAACAGGTTGATGCCGATCGGCGGCGAGATCTGGCCGAGCTCGACGAACAGCACCAGCACGACGCCGAACAGCAGAGGGTCGATGCCGTAGCTCGGCAGCACCGGGAAGATCAGCGGCACCGTGATCACGATCATGCCGAGGCTTTCGATCAGGCAGCCGAGCACCGTGTAGAGGAGAAAGAGGGCGAGAAAGAACTCGAGCCGGCTCAGATGCAGGCCGACCACGAAGGCGGTGACCTTCTCGCCCACGCCCGCGAAGCTGATCGCATAGGAGAAGATGTAGGCCGTGAAGATGATGAACAGGATGTTGCCGGCGAACCGGACGGTGCTGTTCATGGCGGCGAGCACGCCGCGCGGCGTAAGGTCGCCGAAGACGACGCCGAGGATGATCGAGAGCATGCAGCCGATGGTCGCGCCTTCGGTGGTGGTGACGAGCCCCGCATAGATGCCGCCGAGCGTGCCGCCGATCAGCAGCGCGAACGGAAGCACGTCGGCGAGCGCGCGCAGGAATTCGCGCAGCGAGCGCAGCCCGGCCTCGCGCGGCGCGACGCCCGGCACGGCGAGCGCGTGCGCGCCGATGTAGATCATGAACGACGCCGTCATGATCAGGCCGGGCACGAGGCCGGCCATGAACAGCTTCGGCACCGAGGTCTCGGTGAACGTGCCGTAGACGATCATGCCGAAGCTCGGCGGCAGCAGGATGCCGAGCGTGCCGCCGGCCGCGAGCGAGCCGGCCGCCAGGCGCCGGTCGTAGTTGCGGCGCAGGAGCTGCGGCAGCGCGACGCCGCCGATCGAGGCGGCGGTCGCGATGCTCGAGCCGCTCACCGAGGCGAAGATCGCGCAGCCCGCGATGTTGGTCTGCAGGAGCCCGCCGGGCAGCCGCGCCACCAGCCTGGCGAGCCCGCCATAGATGCGGGTCGAGAGGCCGCTGACGCGCAGGATCTCCGCCATCAACATGAACAGCGGCACGCAGGTGAGCACGAAGCTGTTCATGCTGCCCCAGCTCACCAGGCCGAGGCTGTTGAGGCTCGGCAGGCCGCCTTGGAGCAGCAGATAGAACATCGCCGGCACCGCGATCGCGAACGGCACCGCCATTCCGCAGGCGAGCAGCGTGAGAAAGAGCGCGAACGTAATGCCGATCTGGACGTCAGGGCTCACCGGCGTCCTCCGTCGCCTTTCCGGGGGCGCGCAGCCGGGCAACGTCGGCCAGCACCGTGCGCAGCATCGAAAAGCACAGCGCCGCGGCGCCGAGCAGCATAGTGGTCTGCGGGACCCACAATGGCGTCGCGAGATAAGTCGGGGCGCGGTCGGCGAAGCGATAGGAGGTGAGCTCGAAGCGTCCCAGCTGCCACAACAGCAGCGCCACGAATGCGAAGGACAGCAGGTCGAAGATCAGGTTCGACACCGCGCGCCAGAACGGCGAGAGGCGCGATTGCACCAGCTCCACGCGGTGGAAGCTCTCGCTGATCTGGCAGACCGGGAGGCTGAGAAAGGCGATCACCACCAGGAGGTAGCCGCCGAGCTCATCGGATATCTCGAAAGAAAAGTCGAGCATCCAGCGCGTCAGGATATCGGTGGCGACCACCACCAGCATCACGACCAGCGCCGCGATGCAGGCATACCGGCAGATGCGCTCGACGCTGCTTTCCGCGAGCCCGTGCACCAAGGGGCGGCGATGCACCTCGCCGTGCTCGACTCGAGCCTCGATCTGCGCCATGTCGCCGACGCTAGCGGCCGAGCGCCGCGCGCACCTTGGCCAGCGCCTCGACCACGTCCGGACCGCGCGACTTCGCCCACTGGTCCCAGTAGGGCGTCATGGCGGCGACGGCCCGCGCATTGTCCTGCGTGGTCGCCTTGGTGAAGGTGTAGCCGGCGGCGGTCAACACCTTCACCGAATCCGCCTCCTCCTGCTTCATCGTGTCCTGGTTCCAGCGCGCGGTGCTTTCCGCGACCTGGCGCAGCTTCGCCTGCAGGTCGGGCGAGAGCTTGTCGAACGCCTCGGTGTTGGCGATGAAGTAGGAGTTGTTGACGTTGACGATGAGCACGTAGCCGTATTTGAGCAGGTCCTTCCACAGCACGGCGCCGACCCCGGCCGTGAAGATCCCGTCGACCACGCCGCGGTCGAGCGCGGAGGGGACCTCGGGCGCGCTCATGGTGATCGAGACGCCGCCGAAGTGGCGCACCAGCTCGCCCTGCTCGGGCTGGGCGACGCGCAGCTTCAGCCCCTTGATGTCGTCGAGCGAGGTGATCTTCTTGCGCCCCCACATGAACTGCAGCGGATAGGTGTAGGACGCGAGCAGGGTCGAGCCCTTTGCGGCATATTGCTTGGCGATGTACGCCTCGAGCACCGCCTCGGCTTTGGCGAAATCGTCGTACGACTGGATCAGCATCGGCAGCCGCAGGATCCCGGCCACCGGGATGTTGCCCGAGTTGAACAGGTCGTCGCCGACCTGCACGACGTTCTCGCCCACCGCCTGGGTGATGTTGCTCGCGCTGATTTGCAGGGTGCCGGCGAGATGCAGCTTCACCTTGAGCGCGCCGTTGGTCGCCTTGTCGATCTCCTCGGTGAACTGCTTGGCGCCGCGCGATGTCGCGAAGTTCGGCGCCGACTGATGCATGTAGAAGCTCCACTCTGCCGCGGCCGCCGGCCAGGCAGGGAAGACCGAAAGGGCAAGCGCGAGCACGAGGCACAGCGCCGCCGCGACGAACTTCGAATTCTGCATGGTCATGTCGGTCCTCCCCCGCAACAAGCGCGCCGGCGCACCGAATCCCGAGGCTTGCGTTTTCAGTATTTTTGCAGGACGCATTGCGCCGAATGCTATGGACGCCCCATTTTGCTGTCAACGCGCCGCAGTCTTCCCGCATGCCTCCCAACCGATACGATCATTGACAGAATGGGCGGTAGCCTCTTTTGATAGGCGCAGTGGGGTCTGCAATCCCCATAACGACAAGAACCGGCGGCAGAACCTGCCTTTGGGGGAAACGATGTCGACACAACACGCCTCCGCCATCACGGCGCGTCTCGATCGGCTGCCGCTGACCCGGCACATCTGGCTCCTGGTCGTCATGCTCTCGCTCGGCGGCTGGTTCGAGCTCTACGACCTGCTGATGACGGCGTACGTGAGCCCGGGCCTCGTCCGGGCCGGCATCTTCAGCGCCAAGGAGGGATACTTCGGCCTGCCCGACCAGGCGGCATTCGCGTCGGTGACCTTCGCGGGCCTCTTCGTCGGCACCATTCTCTTCGCCCAGGTCGCCGACAGATTCGGCCGGCGCGCCATCTTCACCTTCTCGCTCCTGTGGTACGCGGTCGCGACCGCCATCATGGCGGCCCAGAGCACGCGGCTCGGCATCGACGTGTGGCGCTTCATTGCCGGCGTCGGCGTCGGCGTCGAGCTCGTCACCATCGACACCTATGTGGCCGAGCTGGTGCCGAAGGCGGTGCGCGGCCGCGTCTTCGCCGTCAACCAGGCGATCCAGTTCTCCTCCGCGCCGGTCGCCGCCGGGCTCGCGGCGCTGCTCGGCGATACGGCGCCTCTCGGCATGTCGGCGTGGCGCTGGATCGCTCTCGTGCCCGCCGTCGCCGCCCTGGTGGTGTGGTTCATCCGCCGCGCGGTGCCGGAATCGCCGCGCTGGCTCGCCCAGCAGGGCCGCGCCGACGAGGCCGAGGCCGTGATGGCGCAGATCGAGGCGCAGGTCGCAGAAGACAGTGGCCAGCCGTTGCCCCCGCCGGGCCCGGCGCTCGAGGAGCACGGCAGCGCGAGCTTCGCGGAGATATGGAAACCACCTTACCGCGAACGCACCGTCATGCTGTCGATCTTCAACTTCTTCCAGACGATCGGCTTCTACGGCTTCGGCAACTGGGTGCCGGCGCTGCTCATCGCCCAGGGGGTGACGTTCGCCAAAAGTCCGGTCTATGCGGCCATCATCGCCATCGTCTATCCGATCGGCCCGCTGGTCTGCAGCTCGATCGCGGATGTGATCGAGCGCAAGTGGCAGATCGTCGGCGCCGCCTGCTGCACGGCGGTTTGCGGCATCCTGTTCTGGAAGTCCGGCACCAGCGTGCCCCTGCTGATCTTTTTCGGCATCGTGATCACCACCTCGAACAACATGCTGTCCTACGCCTATCACGCCTACCAGGCCGAGCTCTTCCCGACGCGGGTGCGCGCGCGGGCGGTCGGCTTCGTCTACTCGTTCAGCCGCCTCTCCACCGTCTTCACCAGCCTGATGATCGGCTTCTTCCTGCAGAACTTCGGCAATGGCGGCGTGTTCGGCTTCATCGCCTTCGCGATGGTGGTGGTGATGATCTCGATCGGTGCGTTCGGCCCGCGCACCAGCGGGCTTGCGCTGGAGGAGATTTCCGGCGATCGCGCGGCCGCCAAGGCCGCGTGAACTGTTGCGGCTCTTGCGCCCCCTCTCCCCGAACGGGAGAGGGGAAAGAAGAGAAAAGTGAGTCCGCAATGACCGCAGACATCAGCAACACCCGCCCGGCGCCCGACCAGGTGCTGGTCGACATCGCCGACTATGTGCTGGACTACAAGGTCGACAGCGCACTCGCCTATGCGACGGCTCGCCATTGCCTGATCGACACGCTCGGCTGCGGTCTCGAGGCGCTGGAGTATCCCGCCTGCTTGAAGCTGCTCGGCCCGATCGTGCCCGGGACCGCGGTGCCGAACGGCGCAAAAGTGCCGGGCACGCAGTTCCAGCTCGATCCGGTGCAGGCCGCCTTCAACATCGGCACCATGATCCGCTGGCTCGACTTCAACGACTGCTGGCTCGCGGCCGAATGGGGCCATCCGTCCGACAACCTCGGCGGCATCCTGGCGGTCGCCGACTGGCTCTCGCGCAACGCCGTCGTGGCCGGCAAGCCGCCGCTCGTCATGCGCGACGTGCTCACCGCCATGATCAAGGCGCACGAGATCCAGGGGGTCATCGCGCTGGAGAACTCGTTCAACAAGCTGGGCATCGATCATGTGGCGCTGGTGAAGGTCGCCTCGACCGCGGTCGTCGCCGCCATGCTGGCGCTCACGCGCGACGAGGTCATCAACGCGCTCTCGCTCGCCTTCGTCGACGGGCAGAGCCTGCGCACCTACCGCCATGCGCCCAACACCGGCTCGCGCAAGAGCTGGGCAGCCGGCGATGCGACGAGCCGCGCCGTTCGCCTCGCGCTGATCGCGAAGACGGGTGAGATGGGATACCCGTCGGTGCTCACCGCCAAGCGCTGGGGCTTCTACGACGTCGTCCTCGGCGGCAAGCCGTTCGTGCTCAACCAGCCCTACGGCAGCTACGTGATGGAGAACGTGCTGTTCAAGATTTCCTTCCCGGCCGAATTCCACGCCCAGACCGCGGTCGAAGCCGCGCTCGCGGTGCGCGAGAAGCTCGCCGCGAGGGGCAAGAGCGCGGATGACGTCGCCGCGATCACCATCCGCACCCAACGTGCCGCCGTGGAAATCATCGACAAATCCGGCCCGCTACACAATCCGGCGGACCGCGACCATTGCATCCAGTACATGGTGGCGGTGCCGCTGCTCTTCGGCCGCCTGACGGCGCCCGACTACGAGGACGGCATCGCTGCCGATCCGCGCATCGACGCGTTGCGGGGCAAGATGACGTGCGTCGAAGACCCGGCCTTCACGCGCGACTATCACGATCCGCAGAAGCGCTCGATCGCCAACGCGCTTACCGTGCGCCTCGCCGACGGCACGACCCTCGACGAGGTCGCGGTGGAATATCCAATCGGCCACAAGCGCCGCCGCGCCGAGGGCTTGCCGCACCTCGAGGCCAAATTTCGCACCAACCTGGCGCGGCGCTTTCCGGCGAAGCAGCAGGCGCGCATTCTAGAAGTCTCGCTCGACCAGGCGGCGCTCGAGCGCATGCCGGTCCAGGAGTATGTCGATCTTTACGTGATTTGATCAGTTGCGTCGTGGCCGGGCTCCTCCCGCCGTCCACGTCTTGTCGCGCGCAAAGAGAGACGTGGAGGCCCGGGAGTAGCCCAGGGATCACGGATATTCATCACCCGCGCAGGCCCCAGCCGATCAGCCCGATCGCGACGATCGCGAGCACGATGCCGAGCACCAGGAGGCCGGTGATCCAATGGCCGAGTGATTTGCTGCGCTCCTCCTTCGACCTGTTGCTGACGACGAACACGTTCGACGTCGAGCCGTGCTTGCCGATCGACTGGTCGGCCTGCACCTGCCCGAGCACGTAGACCGCGATGTTGGGCGCCAAAATCGTCTCAGTATAGCGGCGCCGCGCGTTGACGTTCTGCATCGCGTTGACGATGACGTTGACGGCACCACCCTCCATCTCCTCGCGATTGACCACCTGCTGGCCCTCGACCTCGGCGCCATCGAGGTTGAGGTTGACGCGACCGCTCGCATCCTCGACCAGGCATGGCGCATACATCGTGTTGTAGTGTACGCGCGTCGTCTCCGTGCCCTGGTTGTTGGGGCGCGTCACCGTGCGGTTGATCTCCGACCTGAACCAGGCGCAGGGCAGGTTGGAGAACTCGCCCATCACCGGATTGGGGCAGCGCAGCGTTCCGATCACCTCGACGGTGCTGCCTGGCGGCAGGCTCGCCACGTCGGCGGCGCGCGATGTCTGCGTCTTCGCCATCAGGGCGCGCTCCCCGATCAACCGCATGCGGTAGAAAAGAAACCCGGCGGCCACGATCCCGACGATCGCGCCGGCGCCGATCAGCACCCAGTTCATCGCATCCCCCCGTGTTGTCCCGCGCATGGCGGCTGGGCGATCCTAGCCAACGACGGGAAGGACGGGTAGCCGGCTGGTCGGTCCGGCTAGTCGGCATTTGCCGCGAGGGCGCGGCGCTTCAGGGCACGATCGCGAAGAACAGGAAAACCGCGAAGATCAGCAGATGCACCATGCCCTGCAGCACGGTCGTCCGGCCGGTGCCGAGCGTGATCACGCTGACCAACAGCGTCAGCGCCAGCAGCACCTCTTCCTTCGGTGCGAGCCCGAGTTCGAGCGGCTGGCCGGTGAGGATGGCGACGCTGGCGACCGCCGGGATCGTGAGCCCGATGGTCGCGAGCGATGAGCCGAGCGCGAGGTTGAGGCTCGTCTGCAGCCGGTTCGCCCGCGCGGCGCGCAACGCCGCCAGCCCCTCGGGCAGCAGCACCAGCGCCGCGATGATGATTCCCACCGCGGCGCGCGGCAGGTCGAGGCGCGCCACCGCGGCCTCGATCGTCGCGGTGAGCGCCTTGGCGAGCCCGACGATCGCGACCAGCGCGACCAGGAGCAGGCCGGCGCTGACGAGCGCGGTTCGGTTCGTCGGCGGCGGCGCGTGCGCCTCCGCGTCGCCGCCGACGGGAAGGAAATAGTCGCGGTGGCGCACCGTCTGCACGAACACGAACGCGGCGTAGAGGGCGAGCGAGACCATGTCCTCGAAGGCAAGCTGCGGTGTGCTCAAGCGCGGACCGGGGGTCGTGAGCGTGAAGTTCGGCAGCACCAGGGTGAGCACGGTGAGCGCCGCCAGCACGGCGAGCGCCGCACTCGCGCCCTGCAGCTGGAACGCCTGCTCGTGGTGATGGGCAGCGCCGACGAGGAGGCACAAGCCGACGATGCCGTTGCACACGATCATCACGGCCGCGAAGATCGTGTCGCGCGCCAGCCCGGCATTGTCGGCTGGCGCCGTCAGCATCACGGAGACGATGAGCGCCGACTCGATCACCGTGACGGCAAGGGCGAGGACCAATGTGCCGAACGGTTCGCCGGTCCGGTGCGCGACCACCTCGGCATGATGGACGGCCGCGAACACCGTTCCTATGAGCGCCACGCCAGCCACCGCGGCGAGGAAACCGCTCTTCCCGAGCAGTGACACCAGCACGAGAACGAGCCAGGCCGCGAGGGGCCAGCCCCAGGTCCATGAGGATGCCCACCAGAATGTGCGCGCCGCTGTCATGCCGGTCTCCTGACAGGAGAACCTAGCATTATTCTCCAATGTGGCACGCGATCAGGGCATCCGAGGCGTGCGGCAGTGCGGCGGCCGGTCCATCGGGGCCGCCCAGCGTTTGGCTGCCCGCATAGGCGCCTTCAATCAGCAGAAACAAGGCGTCCGCGAGCCGTGCGGGCTGTGATGCGCCCATCGCCTTGGCGAGCCCCGCGAGCCGCTGTCGCATTTCCAGTTTGTTCGCGGCGACGACACGATGTCCCGGGTGTGACGGATCGGGAAACTCCGCCGCGTAATTGATGAACGGGCAGCCGCGGTAGCCGGGCGTTGTCGCGCGGTCCGCAATGTGCCGGATCAGGGCGCGCAGCTGCGCGCGCGGCTCGGCCGGCCGTCGCGCCATCATGCGATCGACGTCGCGCCAGTAGCCGGCGTTGCGGTCCTCGAGATAGGCGACGATGAGATCGTCCTTCGAGGCGAAGCTGCGGTACAGGCTGATCTTGGCGACGCCCGCCCGGTTGACGATGGTCTCGACGCCCACCGCGCGGATGCCCTCGCGGTAGAACAGGTCGGCGGCGACGTCGAAAACTTTATCGCCCGCGAGCTTGGTGTCCGCCTTCGTCCTTTTCTGCTCCGCGCCTCCCTTCGCGGTTTCGCCCGAGCGTCTGCGCATCCATCCGATCCCGTCTTGACATGTAACCGACCGGTTCGTACCAGTGAACCGGTACGACGTCAACCTTCCCGTCACTGGAGCTTTTCCATGAAACATTTTCTTCTCGAGGGACAACACCTCGTTCCCTTCGAGCAGCGCGATCCTGCGCTCATCGCGGCGCATCGCCGATTCCTGCAGGATGGCTACGATCAGGGCCACTTCCTGCTGTCCGGCCCGTCGATTCCGCCGACCGGCGGAATCCTCGTCGCTCGCGCCCAATCGCGGGACGAGCTCGACGCCTTGCTCGCCGACGAACCGTTTTGCAAGGCGAAGGTGATGCGCTTCGCCCGGATCACCGAGTTCGACCCGGTGCAGCACCAGGCGGTACTGAAGGACTGGTTCGGCAAGGCGTGACGCGCGCGAGCGCCGCACCGCCACACGGATTGCTTGAGACGGCCCCGGCGGCCGCCTCCATACAATTGATTCGAGCAGGAACGACTGCGCGAGGAAGTTACATCCACCGCGATGAATGCGGCAGTCGCACTTCTGCTCGCCCGAGGATCGGAGGGTGACGACCGTAGCTCGGGCAGTGAGGCCTACTCCGCCGCGATCGACATCGCGGCGCGGATCTCCGAGCGGAAGCGGTCGATCGAGGTGAGGCCGCTCTTCGTCTCGACGTGCCAATAGGCCCAGCCATTGCACGCCTCGAGGCCCTGAGCGAGCGCGCCGATGCGGTGGATCGACCCGACCGCATCGCCGAGCGCGACGGCGCCGTCGGCGCGCACCAGCGCCTTCACCTTGCGCTTGGCATCGGTGAGCTTGTCGCCGGGCGCGATCATGCCGCGCTCGATCAGCGCCGCGAACGGGACGCGGGGCGCCTCGCGCGCCGTCTGGAAGGTCGCGAGTGATGCCTCCGGAAACGGTGTGACTGCGTCGATGCGCTCGCGTGCCGCCGCCGCGTAAGCTTCCTCGCGCTCGATGCCGGTGAACCGGCGGCCGAGGCGTTTGGCCACCGCGCCGGTCGTGCCGGTGCCGGCGAAGGGATCGAGCACGAGGTCGTTGGGGCGCGAGGCGGACAGGATCACGCGCGCGAGCAGCGCCTCCGGCTTTTGCGTCGGATGCAGCTTCTTCTTGTCCTTGCCTCTGAGCCGCTCCTCGCCGGTACACAGCGCGAGCGTCCAGTCGGAGCGCACCTGGATGTCCTCGTTGCCGGCCTTGAGCGCCTCGTAGTTGAAAGTGTAGCGCGCCTGCGCACTCCGGCTCGCCCATATCAGCGTCTCGTGCGCGTTGGTGAAGCGCCGCCCGCGAAAGTTCGGCATCGGGTTCTGCTTGCGCCAGATCACGTCGTTGAGGATCCAGAAGCCGAGGTCCTGCAGCAACGCGCCGACGCGGAAGATATTGTGGTAGGAGCCGATCACCCACAGCGTCGCATCAGGCCGCATCACGCGGCGGCACGCCAGCAGCCAGGCGCGGGTGAAGTCGTCATAGGCGGCGAAGCTCGAGAACTTGTCCCAGTCGTCGTCGACCGCGTCGACGCGAGAGTCGTCCGGCCGCCTGAGGTCGCCTTGGAGCTGCAGATTGTAGGGCGGATCGGCGAAAACGAGGTCGACGCTTTCCGCCGGCAGCTTGGCGAGCTCGGCGACGCAGTCGCCGGTCAGGATCTGCGACGTTGGCGCAGACTCCAAACTGAAGCGGGGCGCCCTGACGGACGCCCCGCGACGCGGTACAACCATGACTCAGAACTCTGACTCTGGCGACGCAGTCGGCGACGCGGGACCTACAACCGACGATCCGGATACTGACGCGCCAAGGTAAAAATCGGCTTAACCACGTGTAGGCGCGCGTACGCGCGTTCGAACGAGAAGATGCTCGCTGCGACGAAAAAATGCGGGCGCTACAGCGATTTTCGTAAATTTGCCATGCCGAGTGTCCAACTGGTTGCCAAGGCGTAAACGCGCGACCATATGAAACGGCGGCACAACCCGGCATTATTTGCCGAGTGACCGTGCTTTTCGGCGCAGCGCAGCGGACGGAGCGATTCGATGCGGTGGGAAGATCTCGAGCAGAGCAGCAACATCGAGGACCGGCGCGGCGAGGGCGGCTATGTCGGCGGCGGCGGCGGTGGCTTCCCGATCGGCGGCGGCGGGCTCGGGTTCGGCACGATCGCGGTGATCACCCTGGTGGGCTGGGGCGTGTTCGGCATCAACCCGATTCAGATGCTGGCGCTGCTCAGCGGCAGCCACAGCAGCTACCAGCAGACCTACCCCTCGCCCAACATGCAGCAGACGCGCCGCACCGGCACGCCGACCGACCAGGTGGGCAACTTCGTCTCGCGCGTCCTCGGCAGCACCGAGGTGGAATGGAAGGACATCTTCGCCAAATCCGGCAAGACGTACCAGCCGCCGATCCTGGTGATGTACTCCGGCCAGACCAACGCCGCCTGCGGCGGGGTCGCGCAGAGCGCCATGGGACCGTTCTACTGCCCGGCCGACCACAGGGTCTATCTCGACACCTCGTTCTTCCGCGAGATCCAGACGCGCTTCCACGGCTGCAGCGGCAGCGCGTGCCAGTTCAGCCAGGCCTATGTGATCGCGCACGAGGTCGGCCATCACGTGCAGAACCTGCTCGGCATCCTGCCGAAGGTGAACGCGCAGCAGCGCACCGTGAGCAAGACCGAGGCGAACCATCTGCAGGTGAAGATCGAGCTGCAGGCCGATTGCTTCGCCGGTATCTGGGCGAACCACGAGAACCAGCGCCAGCAGAGCCTGGGCCACGGCGCCTTCTTCACCGAGGACGACGTCGCCGCCGCGCTGCAGACGGCCTCCGCGATCGGCGACGACACGCTCCAGCGCAACGCCGGCCGCCAGGTGATGCCCGACAGCTTCACCCACGGCAGCAGCGCGCAACGCCAGCGCTGGTTCACGAACGGGCTCCAGCAGGGCACGGTTTCGGCCTGCGATACGTTCGGCGCCAGCAGTCTCTAGTGAAAGACGCCCGTGCAATCGCTTCGGGCGCCTCTCGTGCACGAGATCACATCAGGGCGTACTTCGCGCGCTCGCGCTTGGCCAGAAGCGGAAGTGCCCGACCGGCGATATATGTCTCGAAGTACGCGCTTTTCAGATGCGCCTCCAGTGCCGCCTCGTCGCGAAACAGCTCATAGAACAAGAATTGCGCCGGATTATCCTTGTTGCGGCCGATCAGGAATAATTTCGCGCCGGGATCGCGCTGCGCTTCGGGTAGGAACTGATCGAGGATCTCGGCGACCTTGTCCGCTTGTCCCTCCTTCGCCTCCCACTGTGCGACAACCAGCAGTCCGCCACCGCTGACGGCGTCCCGGATGGTCATCGTGTTCGATGCATACTGGTTCATGTCCTGTCTCCTTGCTGTTGAGCTCGCAAGCGCGGTCAACGCGAGATCGGTAGCAAGAGCCCGCCGATAGCGGTTCGGCGGCGATCGAAGTTTCCGGCGGTTCATGCTCGGCGCCCGCGCTCCCCCGCCCGGCACGCAGTCGGGCCTGCCCGACTTGCGCATTGAAATCGGGCAAGCCCGATTTCGGATGCGGGCAGAGGGCCGGGGCGAGGGGCTCTCTGCGCGAGTCCGGAGGCAGGCGGCGCCGCCCACCCCGCCACGCACTGCGCGCGGGGGAAGGGGAGCGCCGGCGCCGTGCTCACCTCAATGACGCAAGCGCCTCTTGATCTCCTCGCCCTTGCTGCTACCGTTTCCTCACTCGGGGGCACCGCAGGCTCCCCGTCAGACCCTCGTCCAAGCGCTGCGCAACACTCGAGCTTCGAGGAGATTGCGCGTGGACACACCCGAGAGCTCCATTTCCCAAGCCACCGCAGCCGACCAGGCGGCGCAACGCCGCCGCGACCTGCGCCTCGTCCTCGCCGCGCGCGCAGCCCGCAATTTCGGCGACGGCTTTGCCGTCATCATCCTGCCGGCCTACCTCACGGCGATCGGCTACGCACCGGCGCAGATCGGCGTCATCGCGACCACCGCGCTGCTCGGGTCGGCGTTGCTCACGCTATCGGTCGGCTGGCTTGCGCCGCGCTTCGACCTGCGCAGCCTGCTGATTGCCGGTGCGCTTTTGATGACGGCGACGGGGCTCACGATGCCGAACGCGCAGCACCTCGCGCTCATTCTTCTCATCGCATTCATCGGCACCATGAACCCGGCGACCGGCGACATGGGCGTGCTGGTGCCGATCGAGCACACGCTGCTCGCGCGCGAGGCCGCGGATAGCGAGCGCACAAAAGTGTTCGCGCGCTACAGCCTGATCGGCGCGATCGCGACCTCGGGCGGCGCGCTCGCGGCCGCGACGCCCGACCTGCTGCGTGCGCTCGGCGTCGCGACGCTGCCTGCCTTGCAGGCGATGCTCTATCTCTATGCGGTGCTCGGCCTCGCCGGCGTCGCCTGCTACCGTGCGCTGCCGCCGGCCGAGCATGGCGACGCCAAGCCGCCGACGAGCCCACTAGGCGAATCGAAGCGCGTCGTCTTCAAGCTTGCGGCGCTGTTCAGCGTCGATGCCTTCGCGGGCGGATTCGTGGTGCAGTCGCTGCTGGCGCTATGGCTGTTCGAGCGCTTCGGCCTTTCGCTCGCCGCCGCCAGCACCTTCTTCTTCGCCGCGAGCGTGCTCGCCGCCTTCTCGTTTCCCGCTGCCGCGTGGCTGGCGAAGCGCATCGGCCTCATCAACACCATGGTCTACACCCATCTGCCGTCGAGCCTCTGCCTCATCGCGGCGGCCTTCGCACCGAACCTGCCGGTGGTGCTCGCGCTCCTTCTCGTGCGGGCAGCGCTGTCGCAGATGGATGTGCCGACCCGCACCTCCTACGTGATGGCCGTGGTCACGCCGGCCGAGCGCCCGGCGGCCGCGAGCGTCACCACGGTGCCGCGCAGCCTCGCGTCATCGGTGAGCCCGGCGCTCGCCGGCCTGCTGCTCGGCACACCTTATGCAGGATTGCCGCTGGTGATCTGTGGCGTGCTCAAAGTTGCGTATGATGGGGCACTGCTGCTCGCCTTTCGCCATATCAAACCGCCGGAGGAACGTGCCTGACCGCCTTGCGCGGCCGGTAGGCTCTTGCCAATCTGCGGCGACAATCGAAGGGCGATCCTTGGGAGTGAGACACATGGTCCGCACATTATTCATCCCGGCGTTCGCGCTTATCTGCCTTGCCGCATCCGCTCAGGCGCAGCCGGCGAGCACGCCGCCGCCGGTCAATCCGAAGGATTTTCCGGACGGGGCCGGCAAGGAGATCGTCACCACCACCTGCAACACTTGTCACCCGGCGACTCGCGTGAAGGCCGGCTACACGCCGGAAGGTTGGGACGACATCGTGCACATGATGCAGAACTTCGGCGCGCCGGTGGGGGACAAGGAGTGGCCGATCGTCAAAGCCTACCTGACCAAGAATTTCCCGGAGAAGCCGCGGCCGCCCGCTAAGGTCATTCCGGGCCCCGCGCAGGCGACGATTCGCGAGTGGCCGCTGCCGAAACCGGGCGAACGCCCGCACGACCCGGCACGGGCGAGCGACGGAGGCATCTGGTGGTCGGGCCAGCTCGCCAACCTGATCGGCCACCTCGATCCGAAAACCGGCCAGGTCAAGGAATATCCGATCGAGCGCCCGATGACCGCGCCGCACGGCCTCGTCGAGGACAAGCAGGGCAACGTCTGGTTCACGGGCAATTTCGCCGGCCTGATCGGCAAGCTCGATCCCAAGACCGGCAAGGTCACCGAATATCCGCTGCCTGATCCCAGGGCACGCGACCCGCACACGCTGATCTTCGACCACAGAGGCATTCTTTGGTTCTCGGTGCAGCAGGGCAATTTCGTCGGCCGCCTCGACCCGAAGACGGGCGCGATCAAGCTCGTGCAGCCGCCGACCGCCAATGCGCGGCCCTACGGCCTCGCGGTCGACTCCAAGAATGTCGTCTACTTCGTCGAGTTCGGCGCCAATAAAGTCGCTACCATCGCCGACGACATGAAAATCAAGGAATGGACGCTGCCTGATGCGGGCGCGCGGCCGCGCCGCATCGCGATCGATGCCGACGACAACATCTGGTACACCGACTTCGCGCGCGGCTTCCTCGGCCGGCTCGATCCCAAGACCGGCAAGGTGACCGAATGGCAGTCGCCGGCCGGCCCGAAGTCGGAGCCTTATGGCATCGCCTACACCCACGGCGCGTTGTGGTACTGCGAGTCCTATGCCAAGCCGAACACCATCGTGCGCTTCGATCCGAAGACCGAGAAGTTCCAGACCTGGGAGATCCCGGGCCGCCTCGGCGGCGACATCGTGCGCAACATGGACGTGGCGCAGGATGGCAACGTGCTGATCGCCAACAGCCTCGCCAACGAGGTGGGGATGGTCGAAATCAAGTAGGAGAACGCGTCATGGCCGGGCTTGTCCCGGCCATCCACGTCTTCGCCACGCACGTCGCACGAAGACGTGGATGCCCGGGACAAGCCCCGGGCCGACGGGTGGAAATCGAGTCAATCATGCCCGGCATCGACGAGTCGAAATCCTTCATTCCCCTGCGCATCGCGGTGCTCACCGTGTCCGACACACGCGCGCTCGCCGACGACAAGTCGGGCGCCACTCTCATCGAGCGCATCGAGAAGGCCGGGCACTCGGTTGCGGCGCGCGCGATCGTTACCGATGACGTCGAGAAGATCCGCGCCCAAGTGAAAACCTGGATCGCCGATGCGGCGGTCGACGTGGTGATCTCCACCGGCGGCACCGGCTTCACCGGGCGCGACGTGACGCCCGAAGCGCTCGAGCCACTGTTCGAGAAGCGCATGGACGGCTTCGCGACGCTCTTCCTGATCGTCAGCCACGCCAAGATCGGCACCTCGGCGATCCAGACGCGCGCGACCGCCGGCGTCGCCGGTGCCACATATATCTTCTGCCTGCCCGGCTCGCCCGGCGCCTGCCGCGATGCCTGGGACGAGATCCTGGTGCACCAGCTCGACTACCGCTATCGCCCATGCAACTTCGTCGAGATCATGCCGCGCCTCGACGAGCACCTGCGCCGCGCCAAGGCCCGGGGCGCGACCTTGTAGGTGTGGTCTGAGACGGATTGACCTAAAGGTCAGTTTTATGACATTACAGCTCCCGTCGGGCACACGGGAACCGAGATGTCTTCCAAAGCGTCCAAGACCGCGGTCGATCTCAACCGCAGCGCCGTGGCGCGCTATATCCAGCTCGCCGGCCTGTTTCGCCGCCGCATCGATGCCGGCGAGTGGGCGGTCGACCAGCAGATTCCGACCGTCGACGAGCTCGCGGCCGAATGCGGTGTGGCGCGCGCCACCATTCGCCAGGCGCTCGACATTCTCGAGAGCGAGCAGTTGATCGAGCGCTACCGCGCCAAGGGTACCTTCGTGCGGCAGCGGCGGCGCCCGCAGTTGTGGTGCGAGGTCGCGACCGACTGGTCGGGCCTGCTGCTTTCGCGCGAGCACGCCGTCATCGAGGTGTTGTCCGACGCTCGCCGCGAGCAGCCGCCCGACGTGCCTCATCCGATCGGCACGCTGGCACCGTCCTATCGACGACTGCGGCGGCGGCACTCGCGCCACGGCGCGCCGTTTCTGCTGGCCACCCTGCATATCGACGAGCGGCTGAGCGCGCGAGTGTCGAAGAAGGATCTGGAATCCAAGACTGCGCTGCGGCTGGTCTCCGACATCCCCGGCGTCAAGATCAACGACGCGCGCCAGACGCTCACCATCGGTACCGCCGACGTCGAGACCTCCAAGCTTCTCGATGTGCCGCTCAACGAGCCGATCGCCATCGTGCACCGCTCGGTGGTCGACCGCTCCGGCTGCCTCGTCTTCATCGGCGAGGGGCTTTATCGCGGCGACATGGTCCGCATCGACATGAAGCTCAGATAGTGGCCCGGGAGTTGTCGATGAAGCTGCATTGGTCGCCGCGCTCGCCCTATGTGCGCAAGGTCATGGTGGCGGCCCACGAGACCGGCGTCGTCGAGCGCCTCGACTGCGTGCGCACCGTCGCCGCGATGGCGACGCCGCACAAGGAGCTGATGCTCGACAATCCGCTGAGCAAGATTCCGACCCTCGTGCTCGACGACGGCTCGCGGCTCTACGACTCGGTCGTCATCTGCGAGTATTTCGACGCGCTGCACGACGGACCCAAGTTGTTTCCCAGCGAGCCGCGGGCGCGCTGGACCGCGTTGCGGCGCCACGCGCTCGGCAATGGCCTGCTCGATGTCCTGATCTACTGGCGCAGCGAACGCCTGCGCGAGCAGCCCGCGCAAGCTTATCTCGATGCCTACGCCGTGAAGCAGCGCGCGACCGCCGACGCCCTCGAGAAGGAGGCTGCGGCGCTCGCGGCCACGCCGTTCGGCATCGGCCATATCGCCATCGGATGCGCATTGTCCTATTCGGATTTCCGCTTCCCCGACATCGATTGGCGCCGCGATCACCCCGCGCTGGCGGAGTGGCACGCCGCTTTCTCGCAACGGCCGTCGGTGCGGGCGACCGCGTTCGCGGAGGGTTGAATGGCCGGGCCCCTGTCGCATGTCCGCGTGCTCGATCTCAGCCGCATCCTGGCCGGCCCCTGGGCTGGGCAGATTCTCGCCGACCTCGGCGCCGACGTCATCAAGGTCGAGCGTCCTGACGTCGGCGACGACACCCGGTCGTGGGGACCGCCGTTCCTCGAGGACAAGGCCGGCCAGCCGACCCGCGAGGCCGGGTACTATCTCGCGGTCAATCGCGGCAAGCGCTCGATTACGCTCGATCTCGACAAGCCCGAGGGGCAGAGCGTTGTCCGCGCGCTCGCGGCGCGCTCGGACATCGTGTTGGAGAACTTCAAGGTCGGCACTCTCAAGCGGTTCGGCCTCGACTACGACGCGCTGAAAGCGGTCAATCCGCGGCTGATCTATTGCTCGGTCACCGGATTCGGGCAGACCGGCCCGAAGCGCGATGCGCCGGCCTATGATTTTATGATTCAAGCGATGGGCGGCTTGATGAGCGTGACCGGCGAACCGGACGGCGTCCCGGGGGGCGGGCCCCAGAAGGTCGGGGTTCCGGTCACCGACCTCATGACGGGCATGTACGCGGCCATCGCGGTGTTGGCCGCCCTGGCGCGGCGCGATGCGACCGGGCAAGGCGACTATATCGACATCGCCATGCTCGATGTTCAGGTCGGCTACCTCGCCAATCAGGCGATGAACTTTCTGGTGTCCGGTCGCCCGCCGCGGCGCAGCGGCAATGCTCACCCAAACATTCAGCCGCAGGACGTCTTCCCGTGTCGCGACGGCCACATGGTGCTGGTGGTCGGCAACGACTCGCAGTTCGAGAAATTCTGCGCCGCGGTTGGCCGACCGGCGTGGCGCGACGACGAGCGCTTCCGCACCAATGCGGACCGGGTGCGCAATCGCGAGATCCTGAAGGCCATGATCGCGGAGGTCCTCGCCGAGCGCGACATGGGCGACTGGATCGCGCGCCTCGATGCCGCCGGCGTGCCGAGCGCGCCGATCAACACCGTGCCGATGGTATTCGACGATCCGCAGGTGCGGCATCGCGAGATGCTCCGCCATCTGCCGCATCCGCTCGCCGGCACCGTCCCGCAGGTCGTCAGCCCGATGCGCTTCCGGGAGGCGCCGCTGATGTTCGAGCGCCCGCCGCCGCTGCTCGGCCAGCATACCGACGAAATTCTCGCCGAGCTCGGCCTCGTGCCGGCCGACGCTCGCGCCACGAAGAACTGACCGAGCAGGAGATACGCGTGCCGCGCATTCCGCTTCCGACGCCGGAGACCATGACCGCGGAGCAGCGCCGCGTCTACGACGCCATCGTGAGCGGACCGCGCGGCACCCTGGTCGGTCCGCTGCGCGCCGCGCTGCATAACCCCGAGCTGGCCGACAAATGGCAGCAGCTCGGCGCGCTGCTGCGCTATCGCACCAGCTTGCCGGCCGAGATGAGCGAGGTCGCGATCCTCGTCACGGCGCGCCGCTGGAGCTGTCAGGTCGAATGGCACATGCATTCCATCGCGGCCGCCCAGGCCGGCATCACGGCTGACGTGATCGAGTCGATCAAGCAGAACCGCCGACCCGACGGGGCCAACGCGAGACAGCTCGCGATCCACGATTTCGCCGTCGAGCTGACCGCCAGAGGCACCGTCTCGCAGGACCGCTACGACCCGGTGCGCAGTGCGTGGGGCGAGGTCGGCGTGGTCGAGCTCACCGCGTTGATCGGCTACTACACCATGGTGGCGATGACGCTCAACGCGCACCAGATTCCGCTACCGGCCGGTGTTGCGCCGCCGCTGCCCGAGATTGCGGCGTGAGCGCCACGACTTGAGTGCCAAGGAGATGCCGATGACCGACCTCGAGGTCGAGACGACCGACAAGATCGTCACGGTGACGATCGACCGCCCGCCCGTCAACGCGTTGACGCTCGCGCTTTATGGGCAGATCGCCGACACGTTCGAGGCCATCGGCCGGCGCACCGACGTGCACTGCGTCGTCCTCACCGGCCGCGGCACCCGCGCGTTCTGCGCCGGCCTCGATCTCAACGAGTTCCTCGCCGCGACGCCCGAGCAGGATCCGGAGCGCGCCGCCATCGTACGCCGCACGTTCAGCGCGGTGCGGCACTGCGCCCTCCCGGTCATTGCCGCCGTGAATGGCCCGGCGCTCGGCGCCGGTTGTGTTCTCGCATCGGTCTGCGACATCCGCATCGCTGCGACCAACGCGACCTTCGGGCTGCCCGAGATCAATGTCGGCCGCTGCGGCGGCGGCGCCCATATCGGCCGGCACATTCCGCAAGGCGCACTGCGCAAGATGTTCTTCACGGGACGGCCGATCGCGGCCGAGGAGGCGTGCCGGCTCGGGCTGGTCCAGGACGTCGTCGCGCCCGATCAGCTGATGACGAGCGCGCTCGACCTCGCGCGGGTGATTTCCGTCAAGGCGCCGCTCGGGCTGCGCCTCGGCAAGCAGGCGCTCAATGAGATCGAGTTCATGCCGGTCGAGGACGGCTATGCGCGCGAGCAGACCTACAGCACGCAGCTCATGCACACGCAGGATGCGCGCGAGGCGACCCGCGCGGTCGTCGAGAAGCGGCCGCCGGTGTTTCGTGGCGCGTGAGCGGCGTCAGCCGCGCGTCGCGTCGTGGAACGGCTGCTTTGCAAGGTATGCGGCGGTATCGCGCAGCATGCGGTCGATGATCGCGGCTCGGGTTTCGTGGGTGATGGAGGCGGAGTGAGGCTGCAGCACCACGTTGCCAAGCGCCAGGAAGCGCGGATCGATCCGCGGCTCGTCGGCGAACACATCGAGCGCCGCGCCGGCGATGCGGCCCTGTTCCAGCGCATCCAGCAGCGCCGCCTCATCGACCACCGAGCCGCGCGCGACGTTGACCAGGTAGCCGGCCGGCCCCAGCGCCTCCAGGGCCGCGGCACCGATCAAGTGGCGCGTGCCGGCGTCGCCGACGCAGGACAGCACCAGCACGTCCGCCGTGGCGGCGAGCTCGCGCGGATCGCCGACATACGTGTATGGCGCATCCGCCTGTTGTCGCCGGCCGTGATACGCGACCGTCATGCCGAGCGCGGTTGCGCGCGCCGCAATGCTGCGGCCGATTTTGCCAAGCCCGACGATTCCCATGGTCTTGCCGGCGACGCGTGTCGACGGCGCCATGCGTTCCTTGAGCCAGCGGCCCGCCCGCACGAAATGATCCGCCTCGACCACCCGTCGCATGATGGCGAAGGTCAAGGCAATCGCCGCCTCGGCGACGTCCTCGGTGAGCTCGTCGGGCGTGTGACACACGGCGATGCCGCGGCGGCGCGCCGCCGCGAGATCGATGCGCTCCAGCCCGACGCCCTGCGACACGATGAGACCGAGATCGGGCACTGCTGCCATCATGGCCTCGTCGAAGCCGCGCATGCCGGTCGTCACCGCGACGTCGAATCCCGCAGTGGTCGCGAACGGACCGCTGGGCGCGCTCAAGGATGCATGATCGACGAGGTCGTAGGCGCGGTCGAACGCCGCGCGCAGGTCGGCCGGGATCGTCGCAACGACGAGGAGGCGGTGTCGGGGCTCTGCCATCGGCAAGCGTCCTCATGCGGCGATCGGCGCACCGTCTTGGGGTGGCATCCGCGATGGTCGATATCGACAAAGGTCATATAGCTGGTATATTGACCTAAACGCAAGGGGCGCGACGGATCCCGGCCGAGGCACGGGGATGGAGAACGACGGTGTCGATCACCTATGCGCAGGTCAAGGCGGCGGCCGCCGAGCTCTACGGTGCCGCGCTCAAGAAGATCCCCGAGGATACCAAGGATGCGCTGCGGAACGCGGCCGATGCGGAGAGCAACGACGGCGCGAAGAAGATCCTTGCGATGATGATCAGAAGCGCGCAGGCCGCGGAGAGCTCCAGCCGTCACGTCTGCTCCGACGCCGGCATCCCGACCTATTTCGTCAGGATCGGCACCGCGGCGCGGCTCGATGGCAGCATCCGGCAGGCGATCTCCGACGGCTTCGACCATCTCGTCGCCACGATCGAGCCGCCGATCCTCAAGCACGTCACCAACCCGTTGACGCTCGAGCGCGGCTACAAGGGCAAGGACATGCCGATCGTCAGTTTCGATCTGGTGGACGATGCCGACTACGTCGAGATCACCTGCTCCCCGAAGGCGCTCGGTTCCGGCCGCTGGGCGGCACTGGAGATCTTCAGCTTCCCGACCCTCGACGTCATCGAGAAATACGTCATGGACTGCGTCCTGCGCGCCGGCTCGCAGCATTGCCCCCCGGTGGTGATCGGCGTCGGCATCGGCGGCACCTTCGACCACTGTGCCAAGATCGCCAAGCTCGCGACGCTGCGGCCGTTTGGCAAGACCAACCCGGAACCGATCCTCGCCGCCATGGCGCGCTTGCTGCAGGCGGTGAACCGGACCGGCTTCGGCCCGATGGGCACCGGCGGCGACACAACGGCGCTCGCCGTCCACGTCGAGTACGCCTCCGGCCATGGCTTCACGCCGGTGGCAGTCTGCTTCAACTGCTGGATCAACCGGCGCGCCGCGATGCGCATCTATAATGACGGCCGCGTCGAGCGCTTCGAATAGGGCAGCCGCGATGGCCGAGGTCAAATCCGTGCGCCTGCCGACGTCGGAAGCCGACGTGCGCGCGCTGCGCGTCGGCGATTTCGTGCTGCTGTCCGGCGAGATCGTGGTCACCGCGGGCCTGCCGACCCACGAGCGCATCCAGGAGTACATGGACGCCGGCCGCGCGCTGCCGATCGATCTCGTCGGCGGCACGCTGTTCCATCTCGGCAGCTACAGCCAGGAGACTGACGGCGCCTTCGAGGTGCTGTACATGAACCCGACCACCAGCACACGGTTCAACCCTTTCATGCCGCGGTTCATTCGCCAGCTCGGGCTGCGCGCGGTCGGCGGCAAGGGCGGCCTCGATCTCGCCAGCGCGCAGGCGATGAAGGAAGTCGGCTGCGTCTATTTGTCGTTCCTCGGCGGCGGCTGTGCGCTGCATTCCGACGCGATCAAGCGCATCGTCGAGGTCGCGTGGAGTGATCTCATAGCCCACTACCGGCTGGTCAAGCTCGAGGTGCAGGATCTCGGGCCGCTGACGGTCGCGATCGACAGCACCGGGGCGAGCCTCTACGACGAGCTGTCGCGCGCCGCCACTGCTCGCATGCCGCAGATTCTGCGCGATCTCGACGCCGCCCGCGCCGCCGCCGCCGGCCGCGGTTGACCGGCCCGCCAGATGGGCTAATGATATAAGGTCAGTCTATTGACCTTAGTGCCGGCCAAGCCCGGCCTGCAGGGGAGGGCGTGATGGGTCGGCGCAAAAGAGCGACGGGATGTGCGGCAGCGGCTGCACTACTCGCCTGCCTCGGCGCGGGCACGCTGGCCCAGGACTTCCCAACCCACGTGATCCAGCTGGTCAATCCCTACGCCGCCGGCGGGCCGGCGGATCTGCTGGCGCGCACCATCGCGTCGGGTATGACGAGCCGGCTCGGCCGCCAGGTGGTCGTCGTCAACAAGGTCGGCGCCAGCACCGCGATCGGAGCCAATTTCGTCGCCCACGCGGCGCCAGACGGCTACACGCTGCTCATCGCCGGTGCGACAACGCACGCCATCATGCCGGTGCTGGTGCCCAAGGTCGGCTACGAGGGGATCGCGGATTTCGCGCCGGTCTCGATGGTCGCCAACGTGCCCAACGTGCTGGTGATCCGCGCTTCGCTGCCGGTGCACAGCATCCAGGAGCTCGTCGCGTACGCCAAGGCCAATCCGGGCAAGCTCAACTTCGCGTCGGTCGGCGTCGGCAGCCAGCCGCACCTCGCCGGCGAGCTGTTCAAGCAGATGACCGGCGTCGACATCGTGCATGTGCCGTATACCGGCGCCGCGCCGGCGACCACCGACCTTCTCGCCGGTACCATGGACTTGGGATTTCTCAATGCGCCGCAACTGCTGCCGCACATCCAGTCTGGCGCGCTGCGGGCGCTCGCCGTCACCACGCTCAAGCGCGCCGCGCAACTGCCCGACGTCCCGACCCTCGACGAGCTCGGGCTCAAGGGCTTCGACATCGGCACCTGGTATGGCATCTCGGCGCCGGTCCGGACGCCGCAGCCAGTCGTTGCCAAGCTCGCGGACACCATCGCCCAGGTGCTGCGCACGCTCGCGATGGCAGACAAGATCACGTCGCAGGGCGCCGAGATATTCCTGCTCGGCCCCGACGCGTTCGCCACCTATCTCAGGAAAGACGCTGCTCGCATGGCGCAGGTGATCAAGACCGCGCACATCCACATCGAATGATGCGGGCACGAAGATCGGCCGTGGAGGCGCAGATGAGAAGCTGGAGATTGGTCGCAGCCGTGGTGGGCGCGCTCGCGGCCACGTCGCCCGTCGCGGCGCAGGATTATCCGTCGCGGCCCATTCACATGATCGTGCCGTTCGCGGCGGGCGGCCCGGCCGATATCCTGGCGCGCGCCATCGCGCCGGCGCTCGGCGCGCATCTCAAGCAGACCATCATCGTCGAGAACAGGGGTGGCGCCGGGGGCGTGCTCGGCGTCGGCACGCTCGCCAAGGCGGCGCCCGACGGCTACACCATCGGCTTGACCGGCCCCGGCGCGGTCCTCGCGGCGCCGTTCATGATGAAGACGCCCTACGACGTGCAGCGCGATCTCGCGCCGCTGACCGTGGTCGCCCGTGTCAACGGCGTGATCGTCGTCTCGCCGACGACCGGCTACAAGTCGCTCGCCGACCTCGTCGCCTATGCGAAAGCCCATCCCGGTGCGGTCACGTTCGCGTCCGCCGGCTCGGGGACGAGCATCCATCTCGCCGGCGAGCTCCTCAACATGGAAGCCGGTGTCAAGCTGGTGCACGTACCATATCGTGGCGCCGCGCCGGCCGTCACCGATCTGCTCGGCGGACATGTCGCCGTGATGATCCCCGATCTTCCCGTCGTGCTGCCGCACATTCGCGCCGGCAGACTGATCGCGCTCGCCGTGACCAGCAAGACGCGCTCGCCGCTGTTGCCCGATGTCCCGACCACCGCCGAAGCCGGGCTGCCCGGCGTGCTGTCCGACAGCCTCTACGGCCTGATCGCGCCCGCCAACACGCCGGCGCCGGTCCTCGCGCAGCTGCAGGCGGCCGCCGTCGCGGCGCTGCACGATCCTCAGCCCGTCCACGACATCGAGACCCAAGGTGCGATGCCGTCGCCGACCAGTGCCGCGGCGTACATGCAGCTGCTCGCCGATGAGCGCGAGAAATGGCACAAGGTGATCGAGGCGAGCGGCGCGCGCATGGAATAGGGCACGACCGCGGGCGGCATTTATTTTCGAGGGCAGGCGTGGGTCAGACAGTTGCGCAGAAGATCGTCGCGCGGGCGGCCGGCCGCGACACGGTGGAGGCGGGCGACTACGTCACCGTCTCGCCCGACTACACCTGCTGCCAGGAGCTCGCTTGGCAGACCCGCAAGCGGATGATGCAGGAGATCGGCGTCGATCGCGTGGCGCGGCCCGACAAGGTCATCATGGTGGTGGATCACACCACCTCGGCCGCGATGGGATCGAGCTATCACGTCAATCATCGCGAGATGAAGGATTTCGCCTTTCGCCACGGCGTCGACAATTTCTTCGGCGCCGGCAGCGGGCTGCGTCACCTGGTGCTGACCGAGAAGGGGTTTGCCCGTCCCGGCCTCCTCGTCTTCTCCGATGAGCCGAACATCGCCAGCATCGGAGTGGTGGGCGCCTTGAACATCGCGGTATCGTCGGAGGTGGTGGCGACCCAGATCGCCGATGAGAACTGGATGATGGTGCCGAAGTCGGCACGGATCACGCTCGACGGCCGCCTGCCGTTCGGTACGCTGCTGCGCGATCTCGCCCAGATCCTGATCCGCGACTATGCGCGCACCGACACGCTGTCGCAGTCGTGCATCGAGTTCGTTGGGCCGGCAATCGCCGGCTTGAGCCTCGACGAGCGCCAGTCGCTCCTCGCCTGCGCTTACCACACCGGCGCCGACACGGCGCTGATGCCGGTCGACGCGCCGGCGCTGGCCTATGCACGAGAACGCGCCCAGCGTCGCCCGTTCCATCTGCTCGAGAGCGACACGGACGCCGTCTACGTGCACGAGGCGGCCTACGACCTCGCTGCGGTCTCGCCGATGGTCACCGTGCCACCGGAGCTGCACGGCGCGGTGCCGGTCGAAGATGTCGCCGGGCTCGCCATTCATCAGGCGGCCCTCGGGTCCTGCGCCAACAACCGGCTCGACGACCTGCGCGCCGCCGCGGCGATCCTGCGTGGCCGCAGGGTCGACCGCGCGGTGACGATGTACATCACGCCGGGCAGCCGCGCGGTGTATGCCCAGGCGGCGACCGAAGGCCTGCTCGCGGTGTTCATGGAGGCCGGCGCGACCGTTCTGGCGCCGGGCTGCACGACCTGCTGGGGCTACGAGGGGGTGCTGTCCGACGGCGAGGTGCAGATCTCGACCCATCAGATGAACTATCACGGCCGCAACGGCAGCCGCAGCGCGCGCTCGTATCTGGCGAGTCCCTATGTGGTTGCGGCGTCGGCGGTCGCCGGCCGGATCGCCGATCCGCGTCCGCTGCTCGCCGAGCCCGCACGGGCATGGCAACCGAGGGAGCCGCGATGACGACGCGAATCAGCGGCCGGGTGTGGAAGTTCGGCGACAACATCAGCGCCGACGACGGCATCATCCAGTATTCGCAGGTGCCGAGCCTCGACACCTTCGACATACCCGCCCTCAAGGCGATGTGCTTCGCCGAGCTGGCGCCGCGCTTCCGTGCCGAGGTCCGCACCGGCGACATCGTGGTCGCCGGCCGCAATTTCGGCCACCACAGTCATCAGCACGCCTGCGTCGCCATGAAGGAGTGCGGAATCGCGGCCTGCGTGGTCGAATCCACCGATTCCGCCTTCATCCGCAAGGCGCTCAACATCGGGCTGCCGATCATCGTGTGCCCGGGCATCACCGCGCTGGTCGATCAGGGCGAGCTGCTCGAAGCCGATCTCGCGACTGGCGGGATCCGCAACGTCGCCACCACGGCGATGCTGTGCGCCCGGCCGTTCTCGGCCCGCATGCTCGAGATCTGGTGCGCCGGCGGCTTTGCGAGCGCCATGCGGCGCAAGCTTCTTCCGGCCAAGGAATGAGACATGGACTACGATCCACGCACTGAGCCGCACAAATTGGCGCACGATCCCGTCACCTCGCTCGTGGTCCCGCGCCCTATCGGCTGGATTTCGACGATCGGGCGGAGCGGGGTCGTCAACCTCGCGCCTTACAGCTTCTTCAATCTCATCGCCGGCAAGCCGCCGTTCGTGATGTTCGCCAGCAACCCCCGCAAGCACTCGCAGCAAAATGCCGAAACCACCGGCGAGTTCGTCGCCAACATCGCGACATGGGAGCTGCGCGAGGAGATGAATCGCAGCGCCGCGGACTACGCTGATGACAAGAGCGAGCCTGAAATAGTAGGACTCGAGATGGTGCCGTCGCGCGTCGTCAAGCCGCCGCGCGTCGCCCGCTCGCCGATCTCGCTGGAATGCCAGTACCAGCAGACCATCGCGCTGGCGCGCTCGAACGGGCAGGCAACCACGTCGTCCGTGGTGATCGGGGAGGTGGTCAACGTCCACATCGACGACGGGGTGATCCGCGACGGCCTCATCGACCTCTCCCGCATCCGGCCGCTCGCGCGGCTCGGCTACATGGACTACACGGTGGTCGATAACATCTTCACCATGGTGCGCGTCGACACCGCGGATCGGCCGGGGGCGGATTAGTGCAGATCCCAGATACCCCGACGCTTGCGCGCAAACGGTGCGCACGCTTCGCTTTGCGCACCCTGCGAATTGCTGAATGGTTAACGGCGCGCTGATCGTTCACGCGCGTCGCGGCAAAAATGCCAGCGCGATCAACGTCCGCACCGGCTGCGCAACGAATTATAAACCATATCGCTTTACGGTTGCGTCGATCCGACGTGATCGGCGAGTCGAATATGATTTTCAGTCGCGTAGTCACCAGCGGGACGGCGGCGGCCAGAATGGCCGGCCGCCGTTGCCGCCCTGCCGCGACGCTGCTTGCGACGGCAACGACCCTCCTCGTGCCGCACGCGCACGCCGCCGATCTTCCGTTCCTCTCGCCGGCGCCGGCCGCCTACTATCGCTGGGAAGGCGGCTACATCGGCGGCAACTTCGGCTACGCGTTCGGCCACAGCGACTTCGGCCTCGTCGGTTTTCCTGCCACCTCGTTCGGCGGCGTCATCCCGCCGGTCCCGACGTCGACCCGGGCACCGACCAATGGCTTCGTCGGCGGCCTGCAGGCCGGCTACCTGCACCAGATCGACGCCCTCGTGTTCGGCTTCGAAGGCGACTTCACCGTCACTGACGTGTCGGGCGTCTCGAACGCGTCTGGCACCGCAACCGGCGGCCTCGGCTACGGGCTCAACCAGCGACAGAATGTTCCCTGGCTCTCGACCCTGCGCGGCCGCGTCGGCTGGGCGCCGAACGACCAATACATGCTCTATGCGAGCGGCGGCCTCGCGCTTGGGGACGTGCGGACGCAGAGCAATCTCACTTTCAACAACGGCCTGACGTTCTCGGGCTCGCGCGAGGACATCCGCGCCGGCTGGGCCGCGGGCGTCGGCGCCGAATACGCGTTGTCGCCGTCGACCTCGGTCACGCTCGACTATCTGCATTTCGATCTCGGCAACGCCACCGTGGTCGGCTTGCCGAACGTCTCGGCGAGCTTCGAGGCGCATACCAGCGCGGCCTTGCATGGCGACATCCTGCGCGTCGGCTTCAATTATCGCTTCGACCACGACGACATCGCGTTCGCGCACGGCTTCGCCGGCCTCATTCCCCAGGTGCAGACGATCGAAGCCGAATTCGGCACGCGCTACTGGTACAGCACCGGCACCATCTCGAAGACGCTCTACGACTTCGACGGCGGCACCATGCTGTCGCGCCTCACCTACACCGATCTCAATGCCGGCACGGCGGAAGGTTTCGCCCGTTTCGACGATCGCTCGACCAACATCTTCGCCAAGGCCTTCGTCGGCGCCGGCAGCATCGGCACCGGCAGCCTCAAGGACGAGGATTTCCCGCCCGGCATCAGCCCGTACTCGTCGACCAACAGCATGCAGCACGACGGCAGCCTGCTCTACTTCGCGGGCGACGTCGGCTACAACGTGCTGTGGGGGCCGAATTACCGGGTGGGCCCGTTCGTCGGCTGGTTCTACCAGCACGAGATCGTCAACGCCTACGGCTGCACGCAGACCGCCGGCAATCCGAACGTCTGCGCGCCGAACATTCCGACCTCCGCGCTCGGCATCACCGAAAATGCCGAATGGAACGCGCTCCGCCTCGGCATCGCCGGCGAGTACACGTGGAACCGGTTCAAGTTCAGCGCCGACGCCGCCTGGCTGCCCTGGGTCACGCTCGCCGCCACGGATTCGCATTGGCTGCGCATGCAGCCGATCGCCGGCAACTTCATTGGCGGGATTCCCGAAGATGGCAACGGCAATCTCGGTTTCCAGCTCGAGGCGATCGTCAGCTATCTGGTGACTCGCAACTTCAGCCTCGGCGTCGGCGCCCGCTACTGGCGCATGGAGACGCGCGGCAACGCTCATTTCGAGGACAACATCTACGGCGGTGGCGGCGGCATGCAGGCGATCGATTTCTCCAGCGAACGTTACGGCGGCTTCGTCCAGGGCGCGTTCAAGTATTGAGTTCTCTTCTCTTGCCTCTTCCGCAGGGAGAGGTCGACGCGCGCTTGAGCGTCGGGCGAGGGCTGTCGGTGCCAGAATTGATCGTACGAGCGCCCCTCACCCGGCTCGCTTCGCTCTCCCGTCCGGCGAGAGGGAATGGCGCACCATCACCGCCCGTCCATCCGATACGGCACCACCGCCGAGGCCTCGATCTCGACCTTGGCGTCTCCCTCCATCAGCGCGCTCACCTCGACCATGGTCATCGTCGGAAAATGCCGGCCCATGATGGCGCGATAGGCCGTGCCGATCTCGGGAAGCCGTGAGAGATATTCCTGCCGGTCGGTGATGTACCAGGTGAGCCGCGTGATGTGCGCCGGCGTGCCGCCGGCCTCGGCGACGACCGCGACCACGTTGGCGAGCGCCTGGCGGATCTGCGCGACGAAATCCCGGCTCTCGAACTGCTGCTCCGCGTTCCAGCCGATCTGGCCGGCGACGAACACCAGCCGTCCCTCGGCGGCGATGCCGTTGGCATAACCCTTGGCGCGCTTCCAGTGCCGCGGGTGGAGAAGCTCGAGCGGCGCGTCATGTTCGCTCATCGGCCGGCCTCCGCGCGCAGCCGAAAGCGCTGGACCTTGCCGGTCTGGGTTTTCGGCAGCGCGTCGGTGAAGCGGACGGAGCGCGGATATTTGTAGGGCGCGATGGTCGCCTTCACGTGATCCTGCAGCCGCTTCGTCGTGTCGGCGTCGCCCGGCACCTCGGGCCGCAGCACCACATGCGCCTGCACGATCTGCCCGCGCTCGTCATCGGGAATGCCGATCACGGCGCATTCCTTGACGTCGGGATGCGCCAGTAGCGCCGCCTCGACCTCGGGCCCGGCGATGTTGTAGCCGGACGAGATGATCATGTCGTCGCTGCGCGCCACGAAGTGGAAGTAGCCCTCGGCGTCCTGCATGAAAGTATCGCCCGTCAGGTTCCAGCCGTCGCGCACGTAGCTCTTCTGCCGGCTGTCCGCGAGGTAACGGCACCCGGTCGGGCCGCGCACCGCGAGGCGGCCGACCTCGCCGCGCGGTTTTTCCTGCATGGCGTCGTCGACGACCTTGGCCTCGTAGCCGCCCACCGGCCGCCCGGTGCGCGCCGGCGCGGCGTCGCCGATCCGGTTGGAGATGAAGATGTGCAGCATCTCGGTCGAGCCGATGCCGTCGAGGATCGGCTTGCCGGTCTTCGCCACCCAGTCCTTGAAGACCGGCGCCGGCAGCGTCTCGCCGGCCGACACCGCGAGGCGCAGCGACGAGAGATCCGCGCCGCCGGCCATCGCGGCCAGCATCACCCGGTAGGCGGTCGGCGCCGTGAACGAGATCGTCGCTTTATATGTCTCGATGATCTCGATCATGTTGGCGGGCGAGGCGTTCTCCAAGAGCGTCGCGGTCGCGCCGAAGCGCAGCGGAAAGATCGCGAGCCCGCCGAGGCCGAACGTGAAGGCGAGGGGCGGCGAGCCGACGAACACGTCGTCGGGCGTCACCTGCAGGATCTCCTTGGCGTAGGTGTCCGCGATCAGCAGCAGGTCGCGGTGGAAGTGCATCGTCGCCTTCGGCTCGCCGGTGGTGCCGGACGTGAAGCCGAGCAGCGCCACGTCGTCGCGTCCGGTCTTCACGGCATCGAAGCGGACCGGCTTGCTCAGCGCGATGCGGTCGAGCTCGGCGTCGTGGTTGGCGGTGCCGTCGAAGCCGATCACCTTGGTGAGGAAGCGGCTGCCCTTGGCGCAGGCGACCAGCTCGTCCATCAGCCGCGTGTCGCACAGCGCGAGCCCGATCTCGGCCTTGTCGACGATCTTGGCGAGCTCGCCGGCGCGCAGCATCGGCATGGTGTTGACGACGACGGCGCCCGCCTTGGTGGCCGCGAGCCAGCACGCCACCATGGCGGGGTTGTTGGCCGAACGGATCAGCACGCGGTTGCCCGGTCGGACGCCGTAATTCTCGACCAGCGCATGCGCGATCCGGTTGGTCCAGTCGGCGAGCTCCTTGTAGGTGCGCCGGCGGCCATTGCCGATCAGCGCGTCGTGGTCGCCGAAACCGCGCTCGACCATGCGGTCGGTCAGCTCTACGGCCGCATTGATCTCGTCCGGATAGGGGAAGCCATCGAGCAGGAGATCCGGCCACTGATCCGTCGGGGGAAGGTTGTCGCGCGCGAAGGTGTCCACGTGTGCCGTGGGACCAAGCATGGATGCAGGCATGATCATCCTCCCGAAAGCACTTGCCGCGCGATCACGACCTTCTGCACCTCGGACGCGCCCTCATAGATCCGCAGCGCCCTAATGTCGCGATAGAGGCCCTCGACGATGTGGCCGCGGCGCACGCCGTCGGCGCCGTGGATTTGCACCGTCTTGTCGATGACGCACTGCGCTCGCTCGGTGGCGAACAGCTTGGCCATCGCGGCCTCGCGGGTGACGCGACGCGCGCCCAGATCCTTGGCCCAGGCGGCGCGATAGACGAGCAGCGCCGCGGCATCGACGTCGACCGCCATCTCGGCGATGCTCGCCTGCACCATCTGCAGGTCGGCGAGTGGCGCGCCGAACAGCTTGCGTCCGCCGGCACGCGCGACCGCCTCATCGAGCGCGCGGCGGGCAAAGCCAAGCGCGGCCGCGCCGACCGTGGTGCGAAAGACGTCGAGGGTCGCCATGGCGATGCGGAAGCCGTCCCCCGGCTTGCCGATCATCGCGTCGGTCGGCACGCGCGCATGGTCGAACCGGATGCGGGCGAGGGGATGCGGCGCGATGACGTCGATGCGTTCGGCGACCGAGAAGCCGGCCACATCCGCCGGCACCACGAAGGCGGAAATCCCTTTGGCGCCGGGCGCCTCGCCGGTGCGGGCGAACACCACGTAGAGGTCGGCGATGCCGCCGTTCGAGATCCAGGTCTTCTCGCCGTCGAGCACGTAATCGCCGCCGTCGTGCCGCGCCGTCATGGCAATGTTGGCGACGTCCGAGCCCGATTGCGCCTCCGACAGCGCGAATGCCGCAATCGCGGTCCCGGCGCGTGTGCGCGTCAGCCACCGCCGCTGCGCCGCCGTGCCGAACAGGCCGATGGCGCCGGCGCCGAGTCCCTGCATCGCGAAGGCGAAATCGGCGAGGGCGTCGTGGCGCGCCAGCGTCTCGCGCATCAGGCAGAGCGTGCGCACATCGAGCGCGCGAGGTGCGTCGCCCACGTCGGGATCGATGGCGGAATGTTCGAGCCAGCCGTCGCGGCCGAGCGCCGCGACGAGCGCGCGGCAGGCGGCATCGACGTCGCCATGGTCGATCGGCAGGTGCGCCCGGCACCAGGTCTCGATCGCGGCTGCGAGCTCGCGGTGCCGCGTTTCGAAGAATGGCCAGGCCAGGAAGCTCGAGTCCGCCATCAGTTGCCCTCGAACACGGGACGCTCCTTGGCGACGAACGCCCGGTACGCGCGGGCGAAATCCTCGGTCTGCATGCAGATCGCCTGCGCCTGTGCCTCGGCCTCGATCGCCTGCTCGAGGCTCATCGACCATTCCGCATTGAGCTGCGTCTTGGTGATGCCGTGGGCGAATGTCGGCCCGGCCGCGAGGGTGCGCGCCAGCGCCATCGCCTCGCTCTCGAGGGCGTCGGCGCCGACCAGCCGGTTGAAGAAGCCCCAACGCTCGCCTTCTTGCGCCGTCATGGTGCGCCCGGTGTAGAGGAGCTCGGCGGCGCGGCCCTGGCCGATGATGCGCGGCAGCACAGCGCAGGCGCCCATGTCGCAGCCTGCAAGACCGACACGGGTGAACAGGAAGGCGGTTTTCGCGTCCGGCGTCGCGAGACGGACGTCGGAGGCCATCGCGATGATCGCCCCGGCGCCGACGGCGACGCCGTCGATCGCGGCGATGATCGGCTTGCCGCAGCCGAGCATCGCCTTGACGAGGTCGCCGGTCATGCGCGTGAAGGCGAGCAGGCTTTTCATGTCCATGGCGACGAGGGGGCCGATGATGTCGCGCACGTCGCCGCCCGAGCAGAAATTCCCGCCGTTGGGCAGAAACACCACGGCGGCGACGTCGTCGGCATCGCGCAGCGCGCGGAACGTGTCGCGCAGCTCGGCATAGGACTCGAAGGTCAGCGGGTTCTTGCGCTCCGGCCGGTTGAGCCGGATGACGGCGACGTCGCCGTCCATCCGCCAGAGAAAATGCCTGGGCGCGAGCGTGGATAGTTTCGTCATGCGTCGCTCTCCCAGTCGCTCCGAAACGCTTTCAGCTTGGCCGACAGCTGCTCGGCCTCGCGCGCCGTGACACCGCCGAGCAGGCGGTCGATCCAGCCTTCGTGCGCGGCCGACATCGCCGCAAAGGCGGAGCGGCCCCTGGCGGTGAGGCGCACGAACGAGGTGCGGCGATCGCCGTTGCGCTGCGCGCGCACCACGAAGCCATCCGCGACCAGGCGATCGACGATGCCCGTGACGTTGCCGTTGGAGACGAGCAGAAAGCGCGAGATCTCGCTCATCAGCATGCCGTCGGGCGCGCGCCAGAGCGCCGCCATTACGTCGAACCGCGGCATCGTGACGTTGAACTGCTGCTTGAAGCGCTCGCGCGTCTGCGCTTCCACCATGCGGGTCGCCCGCAGCAGGCGAACCCACAGGCGCAGCCGCGCCTTGCTGTCGCTGTCGCGGCGTACCGTCGCGGATGCAGCACGGGTCATGTCTCTTCTCCCGGGATGGAGATCGCCCGCCCGGTGATCGAGGCGCCCGCAGGGCCGCACAGTCGCAGCACCGCGGCGGCGACCTCGTCGGGCGTGGCCAAGCGGCCTTGCGGATTGCCGGCGGCGAGCGAGGCGCGCACCTCGGCGGCGTCGCGCCCGGTCGTGGCCGCGATGCGGTCGATCGATTCCGCCAGCATCCCGGTCTCGGTGAAGCCTGGGCAGACCGCATTGACCGTGACGCCGGCCGACGCCGTCTCGAGCGCCAGCGCGCGCATGAGGCCGATCACGCCATGCTTGGCGGCCACATACGGCGCCACATAGGCATAACCCTCGAGCCCGGCGGTCGATGCGATGAACACGATCCGCCCGAAGCCGCGCGCTCGCATGCCGGCGAGCGCCGGCTTGACCGCCAGGAACGCCCCGGTGAGGTTCACGGCGAGCGTCGCGTTCCACAGTTCGAGCGAGGTCTTGTGCGCCGGCGCGCTCTGCGCCGCGCCCGCATTGGCGACGACCATGTCGATGGGCTCGTCCGTCCCCTCCGCGTTTTGGTGAATCGCGGTCATCGCGGCTTCGTCAGTGACGTCGGCCATGACCGTGCGAATGGTCGCCGCGCCGGCCGCCACCGTCCGCAATGGCTCCGACCTCCGGCCGCAGATCGTCACCATCGCGCCTGCGCCCGCGAGCGCGCGCGCAATGGCGGCGCCGATGCCGGTGCCGCCGCCGGTCACCAAGGCATGTCGGCCCGCAAGGGTGCTCATCGGACGCTCATCATCAGACCACCGTCGCGCTCGCCTCGGCGCTTTCGGCGAGGCGATGCAGCTGATCACGGCCGGCGTAGTAGGGGGCCGGCCAGGTTTCTCGGCGGTCGCCGAACCGCGCCGCGACGCGTAGCGTCCAGTACGGGTCGGCGAGATGCGGACGGCCGAGGCACACGAGATCGGCGCGGCCGGCCATCAGGATCGAGTTGACGTGGTCGGGCTCGTAGATGTTGCCCACCGCCATGGTGGCCATGCGCGTTTCATTCCGGATGCGGTCCGAGAATGGCGTCTGGAACATGCGGCCGTAGACCGGCCGCGCGCGGATCGAGGTTTGGCCCGCCGAGACGTTGCAGATGTCGACGCCCGCCTCCTGGAGCAACCGCGCGATCGCGACCGCATCCGCGGGCGCGATGCCGTCGTCGCCGACCCAGTCGTTGGCCGAAATGCGCACCGAGATCGGCTTCGCGGCCGGCCACGCGGCGCGCACGGCCTGGAACACTTCCAGCGGGAAGCGCATACGGTTCGCGAGCGCGCCGCCGTAGGCGTCGCTGCGCCGGTTGGTCAGCGGCGTGATGAACGAGGACAAGAGGTAGCCGTGCGCGCAGTGTAGCTCGATCATGTCGAATCCGGCGCGCTCGGCCATCTTGGCGGCCGCGACGAACTGGTCGCGCACGCGGTCCATGTCGGCGCGATCCATCGCCTTCGGCACTTGGTTGCGCGACGACCACGGCACCTGGGACGCTGCCAGCACCGGCCAGTTGCCGTCCCGCAACGGCGCATCCATCTCCTCCCAGCCGAGCTGGGTCGATCCTTTCGGTCCGGAATGCCCGAGCTGGCAGCAGATTTTCGCATCGGTTTCGCCATGCACGAAGTCGACGATGCGCTGCCATGCGGCTTCGTGCGCGGGCGCATACATTCCGGTGCAGCCCGGCGTGATGCGGCCCTGCGGGCTCACGCACGTCATCTCGGTGATGACGAGCGCGGCGCCGCCCTTGGCACGCTCGCCGTAGTGGACGAGATGCCAGTCGGTCGGGCAGCCGTCCTTTGCCTTGTATTGCGCCATCGGCGAGACCACGACGCGGTTCTTGAGCCGCATGTCGCGCAGCCGAAACGGCGCGAACATCGGCCGCCGCACGGCGCCGCCATTGTTGTTGCCGGCCTGCCGTTGGAACCAGGCCTCGGCGGACTCGACCCAGGTCTTGTCGCGCAGCCGCAGGTTCTCGTGGCTGATCCGCTGCGAGCGGGTCAGCAGCGAATAGGTGAACTGCACCGGATCGAGATGCAGGTAGCGCTCGACGTCCTCGAACCACGCGAGCGAGTTGCGCGCCGCCGACTGCAGGCGCAGCACCTCGGTGCGCCGCGCCGCCTCGTACTTGGCGAGCGCCGCCGCGATGGTCGGCTCGGCATGCAGGTCGCTGGCGAGCGCGATCGCGCTTTCCATCGCGAGTTTCGTCCCCGAGCCGATCGAGAAGTGGGCGGTGGCGGCGGCATCGCCCATCAACACGATATTTTCGTGCGACCAGCGCTCGCACAGCACGCGCGGAAAATTGAGCCAGCCGGAGCCGCGCAGGTGGCGCGCGTTGGACATCAGCTTATGGCCACCCAGATATTTGGCGAACAGCCGCTCGCAGGTTGCGATCGACTGCTCCTTCGACATCGCGCCGAAGCCGAAACGGTCCCAGGTCGCCTGCGAGCACTCGACGATGAAGGTCGCTGTCTCGGCGTCGAACTGATAGGCGTGCGCCCACACCCAGCCGTGCGCGGTCTCCTCGAAGATGAAGGTGAAGGCGTCGTCGAACTTCTGGTGCGTGCCGAGCCACACGAACTTGCACTTGCGCAAGTCGAGGTTAGGACGGAAATGCTCGGCGAATTCGCCGCGGACCTTCGAGTTCAGGCCATCCGCCGCCACCACCAGGTCGTGCGTGCCGGCGAAGTCCGCGGCGCTCTCGATCTCGGTCTCGAACCGCAGTGTCACCCCGAGCGCGAGCGCGCGTTGCTGCAGCAGGGCGAGCAGCTGCTTGCGCCCGATGCCGCAGAACCCGTGGCCGGTCGAGATGATGCGCTCGCCGCGGTAGTTGACCGCGATGTCGTCCCAATAGGCGAAATGCGCGCGGATCGCCGCAGCGCTTTCGGCGTCGTTGGTGGCGAGATTGTCCAGCGTCTCCGCCGACAGCACCACGCCCCAGCCGAAGGTGTCGTCCGGCCGGTTGCGCTCGTACACCGTTATGTCGTGGGCGGCGTCGCGGCGCTTCATGCTGATCGCGAAATAAAGACCCGCCGGGCCGCCGCCGAGGCACGCAATCTTCATGCCGTGCCGTCCTTCTCGCCGAGGAAGCGGGTTTATGATGGCAGGTCAAAGGCAATATTTCAAGCTTAAATATTTAAGCTTGAAATATTAGGTCCCGGTGGACGGCGGACGCGTTCAGTGTTGATCGTTGAGCGTCATTGCGCGGGGCGCCTAAGCCCGGCGAAGCCATCTTGGGCCGCGTGCTCCGCGCCCACCATCACCGCCCATTCGCCAGATTCCTGCAGACCTCGACGCTTGCCTGCTCGAAGAGCTTGACCGCGCCGCCCACCCGACGCTTCTTCAGCGTGATGGCGGCGATCGGCTGCAAGCTGTCGTGCAGGTCGACGTCGAGCGCACGCAGCCATGCCCGCTCCGCCGGCGAGCGGAGCATCTGCGCCGGCAGGATGGTCAGGAAGCCGCCGCTCGCCAGAAGATCGAGCCGCATGTGAATCGAGATCGTCGTCACCACCACCAGCGGCAACGGCAGCTTTCGGCGGCGAAACAGATCGACCACGGTGCGGCCGAGAAACGAGTCGGCCGGCGAGAGGGTCCAGCGCTCGTTCATCAGGTCGGCCAGGCTGAGCTTCTTGCGACCGAGGAGTGGGTGACCACGCGCCGCCATCACGGCAAGTGGCGACTTGAACAGGGGCTGAACGCCGAGATCGTCGGCCATCGGCGACGCGGTCCAGCGTGCCACCACCACATCACGCGCCCGCTGGCGCAACTCGCCGATCAGGGTGTCCAGGTCGCTGACCAACACGTCGTAGCCGACGCGTGGATACTTCTTCACGAGGTGGCTGATGATTTGCGATACTACGCTCGCCACCGGCTCGGCCGTGCCGATCTTGACGATACCTCGGGTAGGGTCGGACAGGCGCTCGATATCCGCAACGCCCTGGCCGATCTCGTCGAAGACGACCCTCGTGCGCTCGATGAGCAGACGGCCGGCTTCCGTCAATGCGACGCCGCGCGCCGACCGATCGAGCAACGACGTCGCCAGAACGTGCTCCATGTCGGAGACCGCTTTCGAGATGGCGGGCTGGGACAACGCGAGGCGTTCCGATGCCTTGGCCATACTGCCGACCTCGGCGACGGTCTGCAGCGTGTGCAGATCCTTCAGGCGCAGTCGGCGTCCGATGCGGTTGTCCCATTTCATCGTGGGTTCACCAGGGGTTATAGGCCGATAATTCATTATGACTTGTCGTTATAGCATCGTCGAGAGAAAGTGGTGACTGTCAGGGTCCGGCCGGCCCGTCACTCCAGCGATTGCGCTCTCAACGGAGGATGCCATGCAGACGCATTCACGGCGGGCCGTGTTGGTTGGCCTTGCGGTTTCCCTCGCCTCATCGCGGCCGGCGGCCGCACAAGATCAGACGCTGCGGATCGTGTTTCCGTTTTCCGCGGGCGGCGCGGCGGACGGCATCGTCCGGCTCCTTGCCGAGCACCTGCGAAGCAGCCTCGGCAGGCCGGTCATCGTGGAAAACATCGTCGGCGCCGGCGGGCGGATCGGCGCACGGGCCGTCAAGGACGCGCAGCCGAACGGCGCGAAGCTCCTGTTTGCGTCCAATTCGCAGATGACGCTCCAGCCGCTGATCTATCACGACCTCGGCTATGACGCTTTCGACGACTTCATCCCCATCTCCCAGACCGTGAGATCTGAAGCCGCCTTCGCGGTCGGCGGCCAGACTCCGGTCCATTCGATCAAGGAGCTGATCGCCTGGCTCGCCGCGAACCCTACCCAGGCGCTCTTCGGCTCGCCTGGCGTCGGCACGGGGCCGCATTTCGCGGGCCTCGAGTTCGCCCGGCTTTCCGGCTTGCGTCTGCGCCACGCGCCCTACAAGGGCACGCCGGCGGCGCTGCCCGACCTTCTGGCAGGGCGCATCCCGCTGCACATCGCGATGACCGCCGAGCTGGTCGCTCAGCACAAGAGCGGCGCCGTGCGGATCCTCGCGACGGCGGGGGCAGACCGCTCGCCGTTTGTGCCCGATGTTGCGACGCTGCGGGAGAGCGGGATCGAGATCGAGGCACCAGGATGGTTCGCGTTCTATGCGCCTGCGGGCACGCCGCAGGACATCGTGACGCGCCTCGAGCAAGCGATCGTCGCGGCGACGAACGCCCCGGAGGTGCGCGAGAAGATCGAGAAGGTGGGATACCTGCCGACCGGAACGACGTCGGACGCGCTGAGAAAGATTCAGCGCGCGGACACCGAGCGATGGGCTCGCGTTGTGAAGGCCTCCGGTTTCGCGGTCGCGCCATGACCGCGGTTGCGCTCCCTGCCGGCCGGACCCAGGACACGGCGCATCAATCTGCTGCCGAGGCCGCGGCGACGCTGCGCCGACTGGCCAATGGTCTGCGCGTGTCGCAAGCGCTTTTCGTCGCCGCCCAGCTCGGCGTCGCCGACCGCTTGGCGGAACGGCCGCTCGATCGGTTCGAGCTCGCGACGCTGACGGGGGCGGACGCAGCGGCGCTCGGCCGCGTCATGCGCACCCTGTGTGCGCTCGGCATTTTCTCACAGTCGCCATCGGGGCAGTTCTCGCTACGGCCCGTCGGGCAATTCTTGCGCAGCGAGCTGCCGGGCTCGTATCGGGCCGGCGTCTTGTTTCAGGCGGGGGCCGTGCGCTGGCTGTGCTGGTCGCAGCTGCTCGACACGGTCCGGACCGGCGTTAGCGCAAGCGAGCGCCTGCTCGGGAAGCCGCTCTTCGAGTTCTACGCCGCCAACCCGGAGGAGTCGAAAATCCATGACGATGCCATGCGGGCAGCTTCCGCAAGCCACGCGAGGACCATCCTCGACGCCCTCGATTTGACGCGCGACGGCGTGGTGGTCGATATCGGCGGCGGAAGTGGCGAATTGCTCACCGCGATCCTGGCAGCCAACTGCGGCCTGCGCGGTATTCTCTTCGATCTCCCCGACGTCATCGATCGCGCCGTGCCGGGACTGGCTGCGATCGGCGACCGCTGCGCTGTCGAGCGCGGAAGCTTCTTCGAGCGCGTACCGCGAAACGGCGACATCTACTTGCTCAAGCAAATCCTCCATGACTGGGACGACGAACGTGCCGGCGCCATTCTGCGCTGCGCTCGGCGCTGCATGCCGGACAACGCGAGACTTGTCGTCATCGAAAGAAAGCTGCCCGAGGTGGCCGCGCCGGAGGCCGACCTGGAAACCTTCCTGACCGACCTCGAAATGCTTGTCATGACATCCGGCGGTCGCGAACGGACGGAAGCCGAATTCCGCAGTCTGCTCGTGAACGCCCGATTCGAGCCGTTGAGAAAAGTGCCGACTGCTTCTCCTCTCTTCCTGTTCGAGGCACGCGCCGCCTGACGCGCATCCGGCGCACTCGCGTCGTCGATACTGAACCCTGATAAACGCCGCCGCGGCGTCTCACCCCGGCTTGATGTTCGCCGCGCGGACGACCTTGCCCCACTTCTCGGTCTCCTCGGCGAGGAGCTTGCCGAACGCGGCGGGCGCCATCACCAGCGGCGTTCCGCCCAGGTCGGCGAAGTGCTTGATGATCTCCGGCGTGGCGAGGCCCGCGGCGACCGTCTGGCTGAGCCGATCGATGATCGCGGGCGGCGTGCCATTCGGCGCACCGATCCCGAACCAGTCGCTCGCCTCGTAGCCCGGCACCGACTCGCCGACCGCGGGCACGTCGGGCAGCACCGCCGAGCGCGTCGCGGCGGTGACGGCGAGCGCGCGCAGCTTGCCGGAGCGCACATGCGGGAGCGCGCCGGCGAGTCCGATGACGGACGTCTGCACCTGGCCACCGAGCAGGTCGGTCATCGCCGGCCCGGCGCCGCGATACGGCACGTGCACGAGCTTGATCCCGGCCATCATCTGCAGCAGCTCGCCCGCGAGATGGCCGAACGAGCCGACACCGGCCGACGCCATGGTGATCTTGCCCGGATTGTCCTTGGCGTGCGCGATCAGCTCCGGAATGTTCTTCACCAGCAGCGACGGGTGGGCCAGCACGATATTGGTCTGCCGCTCGACCCCGGCGACCGGCGTGATGTCGCGCAGGAAGACGAAGCTGAGATTGTCGTAGAGCGTCGCGTTGATGGTGCTCGCCACGGTGACCATCAGCAGCGTGTAGCCGTCGGGTGCGGCCTTCACCACGCTCTCGGTCGCGATGTTGGTGCCGGCACCGGGCCGGTTCTCGATCACGAACGACTGGCCGAGCCGCTCCGCGAGCCAGGGCCCGATGATGCGGGCCGTGATGTCGGTCGAGCCGCCGGGCGCGTAGCCGACGACGAGCCGCACCGGCCGGGCGGGATAAGTATCGGCGAGCGCGCGAGCGGGCAGGAGAGGGGAGGCTGCGCAAGCGGCGCCGGCGGCGAGAAATTCTCTACGGTTCATGTCACACGCTCCTCCGTCTGCGCTCCCTCTCCCCGCAAAGGGCGGGAGAGGCAGCGCAACCGCCGTGCTCAACCGACGCGCAATCAAGCCGCCGCCAATTCCTCCAATACATAGGGCAAAATGCCGCCGTGCCGTAGCCACTCGGCCTCGCGCCGCGTGTCGACGCGCGAGACTAATTCAAGCGTCTCACACGCGCCTGACGCGCGCCGCACCCGCACCGGCACGCGCGCGCCGGGAACGAGCGCGGCGTCGACATCCGGTACGTCGAACGTCTCGTCGCCCGCGAGCCCAATGCTCGCCCGCGTCACCCCCGGTGGAAACTGCAGCGGCAGCACGCCCATGCCGACCAGGTTGGAGCGGTGGATGCGCTCGAAGCTCTCGGCGATGACGATACGCACCCCGAGCAGGCGGGTGCCCTTGGCGGCCCAGTCACGCGAGGAGCCGCAGCCATAGTTCTTGCCCGCCACCACGATCGCGGTCCGTCCCTCGGCGCGGTAGCGCTCCGCCGCGTCGAACACCGTCATCACCTCGCGGCTCGGCTGGTGCACCGTGAAGCCGCCTTCACGGCCGGGCACCAGCTCGTTGCGCAGCCGGATGTTGGCGAACGTGCCGCGCACCATCACCTCGTGATTGGCACGGCGGCCGATATAGGTGCCGAACCGCTGCGGCGGCACGCCGTGCTGCGCCAGATACGCCCCCGCATCGGTGCTCGCCGGGATCGAGCCGCCGGGCGAGATGTGGTCGGTGGTCACATCATCGCCGAGCAGGAGCAGCAGGCGGGCGTCGTGGATCGGCGCGGCCGCGTCTTCGGCCTGGTCGTCGACGAAGGGCGGGCGGCGCAGATACATACTCTCCGGATTCCATCCGAACACCGGCTCGGTGCCGTACGGAATCTCCGACCATGCCGCGCCCGGATCGGCGAACCTGTCGTAGGCGTCGGCAAACAGATCGCGCGTCAACGCGGCGTCGAGGCAGGCACGGATCTCGGCATCGGCGGGCCAGATGTCCGCGAGATAGACCGGGGCGCCTTCCGCGTCGTCGCCCAGCTTGTCGCGCGTCAGATCCGTCAGGATCGATCCCGCGATCGCGTAGGCGACGACGAGCGGCGGCGACGCCAGGAACGTGCCGCGCACCGACGCGTTGAGGCGCCCGTCGAAATTGCGGTTGCTCGAGATCAGCCCGACCGCCACCAGGTCGCGCGCCGCGATCTCGGCCGCGATCGGCTCGGGCAGCGCCCCCGAGCCGCTGCCGCACGCCATGCAGCCGAAGCCTGCGAGGTGAAAGCCGAGTGCGTCGAGCGCGTCGGAAACCCCCGCCTTGGCGAGCATCGCCGGCACCACGCGCGAGCCCGGCGAGAACGAGGTCTTGATCCAGGGTTTTGCGCGCAGCCCCTTGGCGACCGCGTTGCGGGCGAGCAACCCGGCCGCGATCATCTGATACGGATTGGCCGTGTTGGTGCACGACGCGATCGACGCAATCGCGATGTCGCCGTGCTGCAGCGGCCGCGCCGTCACGGTCACCGGGGGCGCCGCGGCGTCACCCGTGCCATAGCTCGCGAACGCAGTGCGGAAGCGCTCGGGAGCATCGGCGAGCGCCACCAGGCTTTCCGGACGCGACGGCCCGGCGAGTGCCGGCGTCACGCCGCCGAGGTCGAACTCGAGCACGCGTTCGAACGCGGGCTCGTCGGCGTACCAGAGGCCTTGCGCCTTGGCATAGCGTTCGACCAGATCGACATGCGCGGCGGACCGTCCGGTCTGCGCCAGATAGCGCAGCGTCTCGTCGTCGATTGGGAAGAAGCCCATGGTGGCGCCGTACTCGGCCGCCATGTTGGCGATCGTCGCGCGGTCCGGCAGCGTGAGGCGGGCAAGCGCCGGTCCGCAGAACTCGACTACGGCGGCGAGCACGTCGGACCCGCGCAGGAAGCGCGTCAGCGCCAGCACCACGTCGGTGCACATGACGCCCGTGCGCGGCGCGCCGACGAGCCGACAGCCGACCACGCGCGGGACCGGCAGCCCGATCGGCTGGCCGAACATCGCGGTCGCAGCCTCGATGCCGCCGACGCCCCAGCCGAACACCCCGAGCCCGTTGACCATCGGCGTATGGCTGTCCATGCCGACCAGGCTGTCCGGAAACGCGAGTCGGCGGCCGTCGCGCTCGCCGGTCGCGACCACCTGTGTGAAGTGCTCGATGTTGACCTGGTGGACGATGCCGTTGCCGGGCGGCACCACGCGGAAGTTGGAAAACTGCGACATCGCCCAGCGCACCACGCCGTAGCGCTCGCGGTTGCGCTCGAGCTCGGCGGCCATGTTCTTGGCGAACGCGTCCGGCGTGCCCGAGTGATCGAGGCGTACCGAATGGTCGATCACGAGATCGGTCGGGATCACCGGATTGACGCGACGCGGATCGAGGCCGCGTGCGACGAACGCGTCGCGCAGCGCCGCCATGTCGATCAAGAGCGGCACGCCGGAGGAATCCGGCATGATCACGCGCACCGGGTGGAACGCGACCTCGCGGCCGAGCGCGGCCGGATCGGGCCAGCGCGCCAGCGCCGCGATGTCGTCGCGCGTGACCGTGACGTCGTCCTCGTGCCGCAGCAGGTTCTCGATCAGCACCTTGAGCGAGACCGGCAGCCGGTCGAGCTTCCCTCCGAGCGTCTCGCCGAGCGCCGGCAGGCTGTGGAACCAGACGTCACCGGTGAGCTGGCGCAGGGTGTTGAACGAATTTCGCATGCTCGCCATGGCCCACGTCCCGGTTCAGCGCTGGCTCGCCGGCGAGAACGATTGCTCGAGGGTGCGCAGGTGCTGGAGGCCCATCAGGTCGTTGAGCTCGCCGAACGGCACCAGCAGGTCGGGCCGGTCGATCACGCGGCCCTCGTCGATCGACTGGCCCAGCACCGCGAGCGCGTTCTTCATGCCTTGGATCGCGGCCGAGGTGAGCATGCGCGGGAACGACACCGCCTTCACGCCCATGTCCTCGAGCTGCTTGACCGAGAGCAGCGGCGTGGTGGGTCGCTGGCGGATGCCGAAGCCCATGTTCACGGTCAGCGGCTTGATCACGTTCTTCGCCACCGTCGCGATGTCCTCGGCCGAGAGCAGCGCGTCGGCGAACAGCATGTCGGCGCCCGCCTCGGCATAGAGGTTGAGCCGGCGGATCGCCTCACTTAAGCCGTGGATCGCGGTCGCGTCGGTGCGCGCCTTGATGACGAAATCCGGATCGCGCCGCGCCTGCGCGGCCGCGCGGATCTTCTCCACGCCTTCCTCCGCCGATATGACGTTCTTGCCCTCCATGTGGCCGCACCGCTTGGGCCACACCTGGTCCTCGATCATCACGCAGGCGAGCCCGGCGCGCTCGAAGCCCTGCACCGTGAAGTAGACATTGAGCGCATTGCCGTAGCCGGTATCGGCGTCCGCCTGCAGCGGGATCGAGCTCACCGCCGCGAGCGCGCCCGAGGCACGCAGGTTCTCGGCATAGCCCATGATGCCGACGTCGGCCCAGCCGAGATTGCTCTCGCTCAGCCCCGCGCCGGAGATGTTCGCCGTCTTGTAGCCCGCCTGCTCGACCAGCCGCAGGCTGAAGCCGTCATAGACGCCGGGGCAGACCAGGATGCCCGGCCCGGCGAGAAGGGCTTTGAGCCGGGCGCCCGGCGAGAGTGGGGTGATCGCGTCCATGTGCGTGTCCTTGCCGCTGATCGCGGAATATCCACTCGGGCGCGCGGCATTGTCGAGAGAGCCAAGGTCGGAAATTGCGCATATCAGCGTGCACGTCTTTGCCGCGCGGCACCCATCAGGCCCGTCACCCTGAGGCGCGAGCGCAGCGAGCCTCGAAGGGCCACGGCCCGTCTGGTGCCGCCTGTCCTTGCTGCACCACCTCGGCCGAACATCCTTCGAGGGCGCGCTGCGCGCGACCTCAGGATGACGCGGCCGTGTGTTCGCAACTGGCTGTCATCGGATGATGGCAAGCGCCCAGCCGGTTCTCGGCAAGCGATCGGATCGCCGGCAGCTCCTCTCGGCATTTCGGGTCGGCGCGATCGCAGCGGGGATGGAACGGGCACCCCGGCGGTGGCGCCGCCGGGGAAGGGGCCTCACCCGCAAATGCCGGCAGCGCGATGCGCGCGCCCGGATCGGGCAGGGGCGAGCTGTCGCGCAGCAGTCGCGTGTAGGGATGCATCGGCCGGTCGAGCACGTCGGCGGTGCGGCCTTCCTCGACGATGCGGCCGAGATACATCACGGCGAGACGGTCGCAGAAATGGCGCACCACGCCGAGATCGTGCGACACGAACAGGAAGGACAGGCGGCGCCGCGCGCGCAAGCCCTCCAGCAAGCGCAGGATCTGCGCCTGCACCGAGACATCGAGCGCCGACACCGGCTCGTCGGCGATGATCAGGTCGGGATCGAGCACCAGCGCGCGGGCGATGCCGATGCGCTGGCGCTGGCCGCCGGAGAACTCGTGCGGATAGCGGTCGACAACGTCCTTCGGCAGCCCCACCTCGGCGATGGCGGCTTGGGCCTTCTCGGCGATCTCGCGCGACGATCCGCGGCGGTGCACGCGCAACGGCTCCTCCAGCGCCTGGCGCACGGTGCGCCGCGGGTTGAGCGACGAATAAGGGTCCTGAAAAACGATCTGCATGCGCTGGCGCAGCTGTCGCAACACCACGCGCGAGGCCGCGCGCACGTCGATGCCATCGAAGGTGACCGAGCCGGCGTCGAGCTCCATCAGCCGCAGGATCGAGCGCGCGATGGTCGATTTGCCGCAGCCGGATTCGCCGACGAGGCCTAGCGACTCCCCCGGCGCGACACGGAACGATACGCCGTTGACCGCGCGGATCGTCGCAGCGGCGCGCCGCAGCAGGCCGCCGCCGATGACGAAGCTCTTTCGGAGGTCGCGAACCTCGAGCCCCTCGTTTCTCGCCGTCATCATCGGGCGGCCTCGGCGAGCACGACCGGACAGCGGACCTCGTGGCCGTTAGGGAAGCGCAGCAGCTCTGGATGCTGGGCCGTGCAGCTCGCCTGCCGCAGCGGGCAGCGCGGCGCGAAGAAACAGCCCGTCGGCATGGCGGTCAGCGCTGGGACGCCGCCCGGGATCGGCTCGAGGCCTGCCGCGTCGCGATCGACCCGCGGCATCGCCCGCAGCAGGGCCGCCGTGTAGGGGTGCGTCGGCCGGGCGAACAGGTCCGCGACCGATGCCGCCTCGACGATCTCGCCGGCATACATCACGGCGACGCGGTCGGCGATCTGCGCCACGACGCCGAGATTGTGCGTGATGAACAGCACCGCCATCCCGTAGGCGCGCTTGAGCTCGGCGAGCTGGCGCAGCACCTGCGCCTGGATGGTGACGTCGAGGGCGGTCGTCGGCTCGTCGGCGAGCAGCACTTGCGGCCGGCAGGCGAGCGCCATGGCGATCATCACCCGCTGGCGCATGCCGCCCGAGAACTGGTGCGGATAGTCGTCGAGCCGCGTTGCGGCCGCGGGAATCTTCACCTCGTCGAGCAGCCGCAGCGCCTGCGCGCGCGCCGACGACCACGCCGCGCCGCGATGGATGACGATCGCCTCGGCGATCTGGTCGCCGATCGCCATCGTCGGATTGAGCGACGTCATCGGCTCCTGGAAGATCATCGCGATGGCGTTGCCGCGCACGTCGCTCATCTCGGCTTCCGACAGTTTCGTGAGATCGCGGCCGTCGAACATCACGGCGCCGGCCGCGATGCGTGCGCCGGCGCTCGGCAAAAGCCGCAGGGCCGATAGCGCCGTCACGCTCTTGCCGCTTCCCGATTCGCCGACGATCGCCAAGGTCTCGTTTGCCCGAAGCGCCAGGGACAGGTCGCGCACGGCTGCATGCCATTGCCCGCCGATGCGGAACTCGGTGCGCAGGCCGCGAATGTCGAGAACCGCAGCATCCGCGGCGGCGACCTGCTCCTTCGCGGCAACGGCCTGATCCATGTCACTCGGCCCGCAGCTTGGGATCGGCGGCGTCGCGCAGCGCATCGCCGAGCAGGTTGAGCGCCAGCACCGTGGCGAGGATCGCGAGGCTCGGAAACACCGAGAGCCACCAGGTGTCCAGAATGTTGTCGAAACCCTCGCGGATCATGCTGCCCCAGGTCGCCGCCGGCGGCGGCACGCCGAGCCCGATGAACGACAGCGCCGCCTCGGTGCGGATCGCCGAGGCCATCCACAGCGAGCCCATCACCACGACGTCCGAGATCATGTTCGGCAGGATGTGGACGCCCATGATGCGCACAGGTCCGAAGCCGAGCGCGCGCGCCGCCTCCACGAAGTCGAGCTGCTTGAGCGTGATGGTCGGCGCCCGCGCGATGCGGGCGAACGGCGCGATCTCGGTGATCGCGATCGCGATGATGAGATTGTGCAGGCTCGCGCCCAGCATGGCGGCGATCATGAGGCCCAGCAGGAGCGTCGGAAACGCCAGCATCACGTCGAGCAGGCCCATCATGAACTGGTCGAACCAGCCGCCGACATAGCCGCACAGGATGCCGATCGTGGCGCCGATCGTCATGGCGATCAGGGTGGCGACGAAGCCGACGAAAAGCGAGATGCGCGCCGCATAGATCATGCGCGACAGGACGTCCCGCCCATAAGTGTCGGTGCCGAGCCAATGTTCCGCCGACGGCGGATCGAGGCGCGCGACGATGTCCTGCTCCAGCGGATCATGCGGCGCGATCAGCGGCGCCGCGATGGCGGCAAGCACGATCAGCGCGATCAGCGCCAGCCCGATCCAGGACAGGCGATTGCGCGAGAAGGTGTCCCACGCGCGAGCGCGTCGCGTTGCCGCCGTTGGTGCGAGCGTCGTCATCGATACTTCACTCTCGGATCGACCAGGCCGTACGCGAGATCGGTCGCGATGTTCACCAGGATCACGCAGATCGCGAACATGATCATCAGCCCCTGCAGCAGGGTGTAATCGCGGGCGTTGAGCGCGCCGAGGATCAGCTTGCCGAGGCCCGGTCGGTTGAAGATGATCTCGGTCAGCACCGAGTTGCCGACCAACGTGCCGAAGTAGAGTCCGACGACCGTGATGATGGGTATCAGGGCGTTGCGCAGCGCATGGCGCATGATGAGGCGGAACGGCCGCACGCCCTTGGCGCGCGCCGTGCGGATGTAGTCCTCGCCCAGCACGCCGAGCATCGACGAGCGGGTGATGCGCGCCACATACGCCATCATGATGAGGCCGAGGTTGATGGCAGGCAGCGCGAGACCGCGCAGGCGGTCGCCGAGGCTGCCGGCGTCGCCCGAGCCGAGCACCGGCAACCAGCCGAGCTCGACCGCGAACACGATCAAAAGCAAAATGCCCGAGACGAAGGCCGGAAACGACAGGCCGAGCAGGGAGACGAGGCGGCTCGCGTAATCCGGCCAGCGATTGCGCCGCACGGCCGCGACGACGCCGAGCGGAAGGCCGAGCAGAACGCCGATGACGATCGCCGCGAGGGTGAGCTCGATGGTCCACGGCAGCACGCCGAGCACCTCTTGAATCACCGGACGCCCGCTCGACAATGATCGGCCGAGATGACCCGTGAAGACGTCGTGCATGAAGGCGACGTACTGCACGCCGATCGGCTGATCGAGGCCGAGCTTCGCGCGCAACAGCTCGAGCGAGGCGTCCGAGGCCTGATCGCCGAGGATCACGGCCGCGGGATCGCCGGGGACCAGCCGCACGAGCACGAAGATCGCCGTGAGCATCACCATAAGCGTGGGGATGGCGAGCAGCAGGCGGCGGATCGCGTACTGGATCATGCGGCCGCCTTGATCGTCATCAGCCGCTCGGGCGCGAGCGCGGCGATCGGCCGGTTGGTGGCGCCGTCGACGATCAGGTCGCGCAGGATGGCGCCGACCACCGGCACGAGCTCGAAACCGTGGCCGGAGAATCCGAATGCATGGTAGACGCCGCTGGCGCCGGGTGACGGCCCGATCACCGGCAGCAGGTCGCCGGTCTTCGCTTCCATCCCGGTCCAGGCGCGGACGATGCGGACATCGCGCACGCTCGGAAACAGCTCCGTCGCGGCGCGGGCGCCGCGCGCGAGCGCGACGAAATCGACCGAGCTTTTGAGCGTGTCGAGATCGGCGTGGCCTTGCAGCCCGCCGCCGATCACCAGTGTGCCCTTGTCGGATTGCTTGAACGAGAGCGAGCGGCCGACCGCGCTCACCACCGGATCGAGCCACGGCGCGAGACGTTCCGTGACGATCATCATCGAGGCCTTGTGGCCGAGCGGAATGACGTCGCCGATCATCGCGGCGATACGCCCCGCCCAGGCGCCGGCCGCGTTGACCACAGCTGGCGTGATGAATGCGCGGTCGCCGGCACGAACCCGCCAGTCGGAGCCCTTGCGCTCGATCGCAGTGACGCCACATCCCTCGATGATCTCCACGCCCGCGGCCTCGCAGCTCAGGCGGAAGGCTTTCAGTGTACGATGCGGATCGGCCGCCCCGTCGCGCCGTGCGATCAAGGCCGCGACGCAATGCGGGCTGATGGCGGGCACGAGGCGGCGCAGCTCGGCGCGGTCGATGACCTCCTCGTTGTCGTAGCCGCGGCGGCGCCCTTCGGCGGCGCGCGCCTCGAGCGCGGCCACCTGGTCGGCGCGCTCGGCCACACGAATCTGGCCGTGCGCCGTGAACCCGCAGCCGTCGCCCACGAGCTTGGCGATGCCGTGCCACATCTCGATCGCTTCGAGCGCGATCGGCATCTCGGCGAAATCGCGGTTGAGCGTGCGCACACCGGCGGCCGATGCGCCCGATGCATGACGTCCGACCCACCAGCGCTCCAGCACGATCACCCGTCGCCCCGAACGCGCGAGATGGAGCGCGGCGGACAAGCCATGCAGTCCGCCGCCGATCACCACCACGTCGCAGGTCCGCTCAACCGTCATCCCGGCGCATCCTTATTCCGTCTCTCCGCACGGGAGAGGTGGCGAGCGCTGCGCTCGTCGGGGAGCGGCGGGCGCGAGAGACCCGAGCGCTCATATCAGGCTTCGTTGCGTATCGAGCGACGCGAGCTCGCCGAGCGTTACGGGCTTCAGCGGCGGGCGGACGCGGTAGAAGCCGACCTCGGCCGCCGGCCGCCCCTCGGCGGCGGCCAGCACGCGCGTCACCGTGTATCCGCATTGCCGCCCCTGGCACGGGCCCATGCCGGCGCGCGTGAAGGCCTTCACCTGGTTGGGACCGGGCCGCCCGAGCTTGACCTGCGCGCGGATGGTGCCGGCCGTCACCTCCTCGCAACGGCACACGATCGTATCGTCCGCCGGCGCGAACACCTGCGCGCGCGGGCGAAACATGGCGTCGAGCAGCGGGCGTAAGGCGAGCTCGCGTTCGAGCTGCCGCCGGCGCGGCAGCGCTTTCGCGGCAGCTTCGGCCGCATCGAGAGCGCCGAGCTTCGCCGCGATGCCGATCGCCGCGATCTCGCCCCGCAGCCCAGCTGCCGTGGCGCCCGCAATGCCGGCGCCATCGCCGGCGATGAAGGCGCCCGGCAGCGACGTCTCGCCGAACTCGTCGAGCACCGGCACGTAACAATCCTGGCTCTCCTTCCACGCCATCGCGCAGCCGAGCGACATCGCAACGTGGACGTTGGGCACGATGCCCTCATGCACGAACACGGTTTCCGCCGCGATCATCGCTTCGGCACCGCCGTGGGTCCGATGGTACACCCGCTCGACGCGCCCATTGCCGAGCGCCTCGATCGCGGCGACGTGACGGATCACCGGCACGCCTTCCCGGCGCAGCGTCTGCATCCAGCCGAGCCCCTTCCAGAGATCGCTCGCCTTGGCGAGCGCGCGCGTCAGATGCGGCAACGCACGACCGAGGCGCCCCGGCGGCGACGTGTCGAGGAAGCCGGCGATCTGGCCGCCGGCCGCGATGAGTTGCGTGGCGTAGAGCAGCGGCAACGGACCGCAGCCGGCGATGACGACGGGCTTCGCCGGAATTTGCCGCGCCGACTTGAGCAGGATCTGCGCCGCGCCGACCGTGAGCACGCCCGGCAAAGTCCACCCCGGAAACGGCACCGGCCGCTCCTGCGCGCCGGTGGCCAGCAGCACGGCGCGCGCCGTCACGGTCCAGGCCTTGCCGTCGCGGGTGACGAACGCGCGGAAACCGGATGTCGATCCCGGCTCGATTTGCCAAAGTTGAGCGCCCGCTTCGTAGACGGCGCCGCTCGCCCGGAACGCGTCGGCCGCGGCCGCGCCCTTGCGATACTCGACGCCGAGAATGTCGGCGTGCGGCGTCGCCGCAATGGTGTCGACTGCGCGCCAGATCTGCCCGCCCGGCGTGGGCTGCTCGTCGATGACGGTGACCGAAAGCCCGAGCTTGCGGGCGGCGACGGCGGCCGCCATGCCGGCCGGACCGGCGCCGAGGATGATGAGGTCGATGCCAAGCTCGCCGTCAAGTTCGCGGCTCATGAGCCGACCTCTTGCGCAAGCTCACGCCGCTCGGCCAGCCGACGCACGCGCATACCCTCGCTCACCTGCACCAGGCAGGCTTGCACGGCGCCGAGCCCCTCGATCTCCGCCAGGCACTCGAAGCACACGCCCATCATGCAAAACGGCGCGCGCGGCGCGCCGCTGACCGGGCTTACGCGCGCCCACGGCTCGGCCTGCCGTAGCAGGACCGCGGCGAGCGTCTCACCCGCCTCGGCCGTGACCGCGACATCACCGATATGGATGGTCACGGTCTGCGTCGGCTCATGCAGCTTGCGGAACATCGAATCGTCCTTGATGAAACATCGCGAGCGACGCCGGCAGCGACCCGGCCGCAACGGCGTCCGCGATGACGGTCGCGTGCAGCGCCGCCAGCGTGACGCCCGAATGGCACAGGGCGACGAAGGCGCCCGGACGCGTCGTCGATTGGGCGTAGACCGGATAGCTGTCCGGCGTCATCACCCGCAGCCCGGCCCAGTGTCGCACGATCCGTGCGGACTTGAGCGCCGGCACGATCCGTAGCGCCCGGGCACTGAGCTTCGCAGCCGCCGCGACGGTGGTGGATGTGTCGAAGCCGACCTCCTCCTGCGTCGCGCCGATCATGACGGTACCTTCGCGCGTCTGGCGCACGCCGCTCGCCGGCAGCGGCAGGAACGGCGCGAAGCGCTCGGTCACGAGAATCTGCCCGCGCTGCGGCCGCAGCGGAATGGTGAGATCGACCTGCCGCGCAAGCTCCGCCGAGCCGAGCCCCGCCGCGATGACGAGCCGCGCCGCCGCGTGGCACCCGGCGTCGGTCTCGACGCGGACGCCGCCCGAACCGCCGGTGATCTTGCGCACCGCATGACCTGCATGCAGCGCGCCGCCGAGGCGCAGCAGCGCCTCGTGCAGTGCCGCGAGCAGCCGCAGCGGATTGACGTGACCGTCGCTTCGGCCAAAGCTCGCGCCGGTGACGTCGGGGCCGAGCCTGATGCGCGGCAGCAGCTTCTCCAGCGCCGGGCGGTCGAGCATCTCCCAATCGGCGTCGCCGCCGAGCGCGTTGTGCAGACGCTGCAGTGCCGCCCGCCGCGTCGCGAGCTCGGCCTCGCCGAGGCAGAACGCGAGCCCGCCATTGCGTTCGTAGCCGAGATCATGGCCGACAAGGTCGGTGAGCTCGGCGTTGAAGCCCGGCCATAGATCCGAGCTCCGTCGCGAGAGCGCCTGATAGGCCGGCATCGGTTGCTGCTTGCCCTGGCCTTTCCCCTGCACCCAGACGAGACCGAAATTCGCGCGCGCCGCTCGAAAGTCCGTGTCGGGGCCGTCGAGCACCGTCACGCGCAGCCCCTTGCGGGCAAGGCCATAGGCGATCGCCGCCCCGACGGTCCCGGCACCTATGACGATCACGTCGGCTATCGATGATTGTGCGCCCATCGACTGATGAGGCTAGAAGCCGACGCCATATGCGTCAAAGTCCTTCTTTTCGGGGTTTCATTCCTCAGGGTTATGGTCACCCCTCCTGCCCGAGCTCGACGCATCCGACCGCGATGTCGGCCGCTCGCAAGGCCGCGATGGTTGCGTCGAGATGCGCACGGTCGCGCGTCTCGATGACGACCTCGAGCAGCACCGCCTTCGCGGGCAGCTCCGTGAAGGTGCGCTGGTGCGACACCTCGACGATGTTGGCGCCGGCTTTGCTCAGCGCCGCGACGACGACCGCGAGCTGCCCCGGGCGATCCACGAGGTCGCACCGCAGCCGTGACAAGCGACCTTCGCGCGCGAGCTGCCGCGTGAGCACGCTCGCGAGCAGCCGGGTGTCGATGTTTCCGCCGCTCAGCACGAGGGCGACGTTGCGCCCCTTGAAGCGCGCCGGATCAGCGAGCACCGCCGCAAGACCGGCGGCGCCGGCACCTTCGGCAAGCGTCTTCTCGATCGTCAGGAGCAGGCTTACGGCATGCTCGATGTCCTGCTCGGTGACGAGCACGATGTCGTCGACGAGCGCCCGCACGATCTCGGATGTGATCTTGCCGGGCGCCTTGACGGCGATGCCCTCCGCCAGCGTGTCGCCGCGCGCCGGACGGGACTGGTCTTTGATCACATTATACATCGACGGATAGAGCCCGGCCTGCACCCCGATGATCTCGATCGTGGGCTTGAGCGTCTTCGCCGCCACCGCGATGCCGGAGATGAGCCCGCCGCCGCCGATCGGCACGACCACCACATCGAGGTCGGGGACCGCCGCGAGCATCTCCAGCCCGATGGTGCCCTGGCCGGCGATGATCAGCGGATCATCATACGGATGAATGAAGGTCAAACCCTCGTCGCGGCCGCGCGCGATCGCCAAGGCGGCGGCGTCCTCGAGCGTCGCGCCGCCTTCGATCACGGTCGCGCCATGCCGGCGCGTATTTTCGATCTTCACGGTTGGCGTCCCGACCGGAACGACGATCGTTGCCGGAATGGACAGACGTGCCGCATGAAAGGCGACGCCTTGCGCATGGTTGCCGGCCGAGGCGGCGATCACGCCGCGCCGCCGCTGGTCGGCGGACAAGGCCGCGAGCCGGTTGAGCGCGCCGCGCTCCTTGAACGTCGCCGTGAACTGCAGGTTTTCGAGCTTGAGCCACAGGTTCGCGCCGGCGATGTCGGACAGGGTCTGGCTACGGTCGAACGTCGTCGCTTTGACGAAGCCGGCGACCGTGGCCGCAGCTGCCTTGATATCGGCGAGGGTGACCGGCAGCCGGGCCAAGCATGCGGCGGATGTGGTGCGAAGATCGTTCATTGCTTGCACTCTATTCTCATTGACGGTGAGGCTAGGCCCATGATGCTATAGCCGTCAAAGCCCTTCTCCTCTGGTCTTCATTCCCAAAGGTTATATGGGTCGGCGTCTCAATCTGCGGCAGATCGAGGCCTTCAAGGCCGTGATCGAGCACGGCACGGTGAGCCGCGCCGCCGACGTCCTCAACGTCTCGCAGCCGGCGATCAGCAAGCTCATTGCCCATCTCGAGGCGGACGCGGAAGTCCGCTTGTTCGATCGCGTCAAGGGACGCCTCGCGCCGACCGAGCGCGGCATGCGCCTCTACCAGGAGATCGACCGCATCTTCAGCGGCGTTCAGCAGATCGAGAACGCCGCCGAGGCCATTCGCCGCGAGGAGCAGGGCCGCCTCGTGGTGGGCGTCATGCCGGCGCTGTCGGGCAGGTTCGTGCAGGAGGTCACCATGGGCTTCCTGCGCCGCCGCCCCAACGTCTTCTGCTCGATCGAATCGCGCAGTTCGCAATGGATCGCCGACCAGCTGGTGATGCGCAAGCTCGATGTCGGCCTCGTCAGCTCGGTCATCGACAACCCGTATATCGCCGGTGAATCGCTGATGCGCTGCCCGCTGATGTGCATCATGCCGCTCGGTCATCCGCTCGCCGCCAAGGACGTGATCGGGCCGGCGGACCTGAACGACGTGCCGTTCGTCGCCTTCGGCCCGGAAGGGTTCACCGGCCACCGCGTCGGCGCCATGTTCACGACCTACAAGGTGCGGGCGAACATCGTGCTGGTCGCGACGGTCGCGCCGACGGTGGGCGAGTTCGTCGCCGCCGGGCTCGGCGTCTCACTCGTGCATCCCTTGATGGTGAGCGGCCTGCGCGAGCGCCTCGTGGCGCGGCGCTTCGCGCCGGAGATTGCCTTCGACTTCCAGCTCTGCCACAGCCGCGACACCCGCAACGCCCGCCTGGTCGAGGACTTCCTCCAGGAGGCCCGCATCGCCGCCGAACGCATCTCGCGCGAGGCTTGGTAGGTGGTTGCGCTCCCTCTCCCCGCTCTTCGCGGGGAGAGGGTCGGGGTGAGGGGCTCTCTCCGCGAATTCGGAATCCGCGAGTTTGGAGCAAGGGGCGCCCTCACCCCAACCCTCTCCCCGCTAAAGAAGCGGGGAGAGGGAGCGCAGGCATCGTGCTCACCTCACCTGCGATTGCCGCCGCACAGTACGATATCGCGGAAGCCATCCACCAGCACAGCGAGATCGCCGTCGCGCGCGGCCCGCGCCGTGGCGAGAAACCTCGCCTGCACCTCCGCCGTCACGATCCTGCGCGTCGCCGTCACGAACTTCTCCTCGAGCTCCAGCCACGACAGCGGGCTCGTCGCCTCGCCGCGCGGCGCGGTGACCTCGGAGACGTAGCGCTTCCCGCCGCTCGTGACCGCGACGCGCGCCAACGTCTCCGCCGGAAAGCGTGCGTCAATCGCAGGGTCGAGGCGCAGCGTCACCTTGTCGGCGAGCGCCGAGACGTCGGCGCGGAAGAGCGCGGTCTCGTCGAGTGGGAGCAGGGCGCTGCGGCCGACGAGCGCCGCCAACGCCATGCAATATGGAACGCTGTACTGCGCATCGATGAGGTTGGCGGGACGCGTCAGGTTCGAGAGGCGCAGCGCGCCGCTGTAGGTGTCGAGCTCGATGGCGTCGAGCCGACCCGGCTCGAGGCCATGCCGCGCGGTCAGGCCGCACAACGCATCGATTGGCGCATGACCATGCCGGCAGCAGGAGTAGAGTTTGAAGTAGGTCCGCGTGATGTGCTCCGCCGGCCCGAGCCCGGCGACCGCTTCATCAATGGCATAGAGCTCGCGGCTGTCGAGCATGTTGCGCGGACCCGTGAAGCCACCCGCGGCGAGCCCGAGCGCCGTGAGCCCGGTCACCGTCGACCACGGGATGCCTTCCTTGACGTCGCTGCCTTCGGGGAAGGGGTGCAGCGGTCCGGCGCCGGAGAACAGCAGGTTCGGCGCGCTGGCGCCCGCGATCGCGAGGGCATGCGCGATCGTCTCTTGGCTCGCGCCCCGCAGCACGGCCGCCGCGGCGACGACGCCGTAGCACGACCACAGGCCGGTGTTGGCATAGAAGCGCCGTGCGGCGCCGACCGTGACGGCCACCTCGTAGCCGATCACGATTGCGCGGATGATGTCGGCCGACGACGCGCCGGTCTCGGCCGCAACCGCGAGCGCCGCCGGGATGACCGCGGCACCGGGATGGCCGCGCGCCAAGCGGTTGCCGTCGTCGAGGTCGAGCGCCGAGGCCGCCGCGCTGTTGGCGAAGGCCGCCCCGATGGCGTTGCTGGTCTCGCCCGTGAACCAGACAGGACAACGGCCCGGGCCGATGGTGGCGAGCGCCATCGTGCGGACGGCGCGCGCGCCTCGATCGTCGAGGCCCACCACGACCGCCGTCGCGAGATCGAGGATGCAGCGCACCGCGGATTGCTCGGCAGTCTTCGACAGTGTCCCGGCTCGCGCTGCGGTCGCGACGTATTCAGCTATCCGGGCAATTGCTGGAGATGCATCCAAACGCTCCTGTTTGGCATCGGTGTCGACGAGCGGGGCGCGCATGCTGGGAGCCGTCACGGCGGCAGGAGCTTCGTCGCCTCGGTGATCGGCGGCCCGAGGCTCAACGAGCCCTCGAGCTTGTAGCCGAGATCGAGATGCTTGCTCTGCGCCCACACCTGCTTGAGGTCGAACAGCGGCACCGCGCAGACATCGTCATGGATCTTGCGCTGCGCTTCCTTCCACAGCGCCAGCTGCTGTTCCTTGGTGGCCGCCCGGCGCGCGGCCTCGATCTCGTGGTCGGCGACGGCGCAATGCGAGAAGTTCGTCACCCCGGTCGGCGTCCCGACGATCGCGCCAGAATGGTAGAACTCGCTTAGATAGGTGTCGGCGACGGGGAAGCGCGCCGCACCGTAGAAGACGAGCGCGCTCACGTCCTTGCGGATCTGGCTCTGGTAGGTCGGGTGGTCGACCACGCTCATCTCGAGCTTGATGCCGACCTTGGCGAGCTGCGCCTGGATGATTTCCATCACCGGCAGCTGCGCCGAGATGTTCGAGACCACGACCTTCAGTGTGATGCCGTTGGCGTGGCCCGCTTCCGCCAGCAGCGCCTTCGCCTTCTGCGGGTCGTAGGGATAGAGCCCGGCCGAGCAGTCCTCGCCGAGATAGCCCGGCGGCACGACCGAGCAGGCGCGCGGACCGACGTCCTTGCCGGCGAAGCGTACCAGGTCGTCGACGTTGATCGCGTAGGCGATCACCTGGCGGACGCGGATATCGTCGAGCGGCGGGATGGCGCGGTTGATATGCAGCGTGCGCAGCTCGCCGGGATCGAAGATGTCGACCACGGTGTTGGGCCGGCGCTTCGTCGTATCGACCCAGCGCTGCTCGCGCCGGCCGGCGATGAGCGCGAGCTCGCCCGACGCGAGCGCGAGATCGCGGGCGCTGTCGGCCGGGATCATGCGATACATGATGCCGTCGAGCTTCGGCCGGCCGCGGAAATAATCCGCGTTGGCGACGAGCCTTACGTATTGCTGCGTCACGTGCTCCGCGAACGCGAACGGGCCGGTGCCGACCGGATGGGCGCCGAACTTGTCGCCGAGCGCCTCGGCGGCCTTTTTGCTGATGATGTTGCCGCCGTGGTAGTTCGCAACGCGGCCGAGAAAGCTGGGGTCGGGATATTTGAGATCGATCCGCACCGTGTGGTCGTCGAGCTTCTCGATCTTGTCGATGCCGACGAAATCGGGCGCAAAGGTCGAGCGCTTCGGATCGGCCGCGCGGGCGAGCGAATAGACCACGTCGTCGGCGGTGAGCTCACCCCATGTGCCGTGAAATTTGACGCCCTTGCGCAGGTGGAACGTCCAGCTCTTGCCATCCGGCGACCTCTCCCATCTCTCGGCGAGGTCCGGCTCGAGCGTCTTGGGGTCGGCGCTGCCCGGGCGGAAGCGGACCAAGGCATTGTAGAGCCATCCGACCACCACAACGTCGAAGGTCTGGGTCGCGCGATCCGGATCGAGCGTCGCGATGTCCGAGCCGCCGGCGCTGACCTGCAGGATATTGTCCGCGGCGAAGGCGGGCGCGGCGCCGAGTGCCAGCAGCAGCGCACAGAAGAACAACCGCCGGATTTTGCTCACGTTTCTCTCCCTTTGTGCGAAGGGTGAGAGAGGGCAGGGGTGTTGTCAAAGGCTGTTTGTTGGGCGGCCTATTCTGGAGGGTTATACCCTGGCGACGCACGACGTCCACACTGCACGCGCAGCAACTCGGTCGGCTATGTGGCGGCGACTGCCGTCGCCGCCACATGGCCAGCGATCGCGTGCGCGATCACATGGTCCCAGTCACATGGTCCCATTCTGCCGGATCTCCCCGATCGTCTTCGGGTCCTTGAGCAGATAGAGCTTGCCGCCGCTGCGGTAGACCATCGCGCCGCTCGGCAGCGCCTGCGCGTGGCTCATCATCACCGTGTCGCCGGCGGCGCTCAGCGCCATCTCGTGAAACTTGCCATCGGCGCCGATGAACATCACGTGCCGCTCTTCCGACAGCTGGAAGTCGACCGCCTGCGCAGCCGTTGCGCCGAGGATGCCGGCAACGCCGACCGCGAGAGCCAATTTCGACAACGACATGGGAATCTCCTTGTTGGTTATGGCCATCCACCCGGATGACCGTGAAGGGTGCGATCTCGAGGGTCTGGTCCGGCCGCGCCTGAATTGCGAACGGCGGGCCGCTTGATGACCGCGTCGGTTCGGTACCAAACCGCGATTTCGCCGGGAAATATCGTGTTTCTATCGAGACAATGTCGTACGGCTATGCCGCCTGGGCTGTCGGCGCGAAATCGAGATCGTTCGCCGTCAACAACGTCCGGCGACGTCGTCCGCGGCCGTCGTCTCGCTGGCCCTGCGGGCCGCGATTGCCGGCTGCCCCAGCCATTGCGTCCGCATCGCCTCGCGCACGAAGGCCCCGACCGCCGGCGAGTGCGGCCGGCCGCGCACCGTGACGAGGTTGACCTCGCGCCAGAACTCGGGATCGACGGCAGGGCGCGCCACGACATCCGAACGGTCGACGCAGAACTCCGGCATGAAGCCGAACCCAAGGCCGGCCGCGATCATCGACAGGATCCAGTCGTCCCGCTCGCTGCGGTAGATCATCTTCACGTGCGCGCCGTGCTCGCGCCAGATCGGTCCCGCATAGCCGTTGAACTCGCAATTGATGCGATTGAGGTAGCATTCGCCGTCGAGCTCGCGGACCGGGATGGCGTTGAGCCGCGCCAGCCGGTGCTGCGGGTTGACCACGAACATCATCTGCTCGCGGAACAGCGGCATGTAGTGAAGCCGGTCGTCCTTCTGGTCGCCCGCCAGGCAATAGACTGCCAGCTCCAGCTCACCCTTGATCAGCTGCTCCTGCAGCAGGCCGGCCCGGGCATCGGCGAGCTGCAGCTCGAGCCCTTGATGGCGCGAGTGGACGGCACCGATGAGATCGACGAGATGCCGCGGCGAGACCGTGCACATGATCCCGAGCCTGAGGACGTTGTGCTCGAGGCGGCCGAAATTGCCGGCCAGCTCCTTGACGCGCTGGCTCTGCTGGTAGACCTCGGTCAGATACGGCAGCACCATGCTGCCGAGCTCGGAGAGGTGCGTGTTCGCGCGCTCACGGTGAAACAGCGGGCCGCCCAGCTCCTCCTCGAGCTGCTTGATCGCCCGCGTCAGGGATGGCTGGGCGACGTTGCACCGCTCCGCCGCGCGGGTGAAGTTCAGCTCCTGAGAGACCGCCAGAAAGTAGCGGACCTGGTGCATTTCCATGTAGGGCCCTCGTGACGCCGCAGCCGCGTCGCGTTGGCGTCCGCGGCTGCATTGCGACGATAGTGCTAACCCAACAGCACGCGACGGGAAAGGTCGCGGGGTGGGACGCCATCGAGCTTCTCCGGCTTGCCCTATCCACGCCGCGAGCCGACACCGCGCATTTCGTCGGCCCGGCGCTTGCCGATGCGGAGCCGGCGCGCCGTCGGTGGGCGCCAGGGCTCCGCGGGCGGGCGCTCATGACCGCAGGATGCGCGCGGCCGCATGCTCGCCGATCATGAGCGTCGGCGCGTTGGTGTTGGCGGACGTGATGGTCGGCATCACCGAGGCGTCGGCGACCCGCAGACGCGACACGCCGCGCACGCGCAAATCCGGATCGACGACGCAGGCATCGTCCGATCCCATCCGGCAGGTGCCGCTCGCATGAAATACGGTGCCGCCGTGGCCGCGGACGAAATCGAGTATCTCCTGATCGGAGCGCACCGATGCGCCCGGCAGCACCTCGCTGTCCCACAGATCGCGAAACGCCGGCTGCGCGTGAATGTCGCGCAGCACCTTGACGCCTTCGACCGTCGTCTTGCGATCGATGTCCGCCGCCAGATAGTTGGGCGCGATTTCGGGCTGCGCGAACGGATCCGCTGAGCGAATGCGCACATGGCCGGTCGATGCCGGGTGGCACTGCCAGAACGACGTCGTGAACCCGGAATAGCGATGCAGCGGCTCGCCAGGCATGTCGACCGATAACGGCATGACGTTGAACTGGATGTCCGGACGCCCCGGCCCTGCATACCGCGTCATGGCGCCGCCGCCGACCTGGCCGGCGCCGACCGTCAACGGCCCGCGTCCGCGGATGGCCCAATCCAGGGCCATGGCGACGAGCTTGTGCGGATTGCGCACGTCGTCATTGAGGGATCGCCGCGCCTTGAGGCGCACGATCGAGCGCGCCTGATAGTGATCCTGCAGATTGGCGCCGACGGCCGGCACATCGGCGACCACCGCTATGCCGAGGCGCCGCAGGTGGGCGGCGTCGCCGATTCCGGACAGCTGCAGCAGCTGGGGCGATTGCACCGCGCCCGCCGCCAGCACGACCTCGCGGTCGGCATGGGCGACGCGGCGATCGCCGTTCGCCACGTACTCGACGCCCACCGCGGTGCTGCCGTTGCAAATGACGCGCGTCGCGTGGGCACGGGTCAGAATCGTCAAGTTCGCGCGATGCCTGATCGGCCGCAGGAAGGCGGCGGCCGCGCTCGATCGCCAGCGGCGCCCGATGCTGAGCTGATAGGCGCCGACCCCATAGGTCGTCTCACCATTGAAGTCGCGATTGCGCGGCAGGCCATATTGGACCGCCGCGTCGAGCCAGGCGCGGCAATACGGGTGGTCGTTGCGCAGATCCGACACGTCGAGCTCGCCCAGGGCGCCGCGCAACTGCGATGGCTCGCCGGCGTGGCGCTCGATCCGCTTGAAGTGGGGCAAAACGGCGCTCCAGCCCCAGCCGGCCGCCCCGCGCCCCTCCCAGTCGTCGAAGTCCTCGTGCTGGCCGCGAATGAAGATCAGCCCGTTGATCGAGCTCGATCCGCCGAGGATGCGGCCGCGCGGCCAGGCGATCGCGCGCCCGGCCGTTCCGTCGCAGGCTTGCGTCTCGAAGATGCGCGAAAAGCGCGCGTCGTAGATGGTGCGGAAATAGCCGACCGGAAGCTTCAGCCAGAAACTCGTGTCGCGCCCGCCGGCCTCGAGCAGCAGGACGCGGCAGGCCGGATCGGCCGAGAGCCGATTGGCGAGCACGCAGCCGGCCGAGCCGCCGCCGACGACGATGTAGTCGTACCCCTGCGCGCCCATTCGGTTGCGGTTCTCCGTCGGTCCCTGTGACCAGAAACACCTTGTAGTCCGAACGTCCTATATATAGGATGTTTAGCGCAGGCAAGGTGAAGACGAAGGACGTCATGGCCGAGACCGGGCACCGCATCTTCGGGTCGACGCCGATCCCGCGCTACGTGCAGCTCGCCGAGCTCTTTCGCCAGCGCATGGACCGCGGCGAGTGGGCGCCGGGCGCGACGCTGCCGTCGATCGACGAGCTGATGGCGCAGTTCGACGTCGCCCGCGTCACCATACGCCAGGCCATCGGCCTGCTCGCCGATGAAGGCCTGCTGTCGCCGCAGCGCGGGCGCGGCACGTTCGTCACCGACAAGGCCGGTGCGCGCCGGCAGCTGCGCGTGCAGACCACGCTCGCCGACCTGGTCGAGATGTATCGCGGCGACCGCCCGGACCATTCGACGATCGAGGAGTCGACTGCCAGTCCGGTCATCAACGCGGGCGAGGGCATCGGCGCGCCGAAATACTTCCATATGCGCCGCGTGCACGCGCGCGACGGCGAACGCTACTGCGTCATCTCGATGTACATCGACTATCGGGTGTTCCGCCGGGCGCCAAGCCGGTTGCGTCGCGAGCTGGTGCTGCCGGTGCTGACCTCGCTGCCGAGCGTGAAGATCGCGTCGGGCCGCCAGACGCTCACGATCGGGAAGGCCGACGTCGAGACGTCGCGTCTGCTCGGCATCCCGGTGAACGCGCCGATCGCGGAGGTGCGCCGCGTCCTCTGCGCCGCCGACCGGACGATCATCTATCTCGCCGACGTCAGCTATCGCGGCGACTACATTCACCTGGAAATGGATCTGAAGCCGTGACGGGGAGCCTCATGTGCATGCTCGCGCGGCCGACGGCGACGTGTTTTCCGGCAATGACATGAATCGAATGGGAGCGCCCTCATGAATTGTCGCAACTTTCCCCATGTCAGGCATCTGCTCACGCGGCACGTCATCGCGATCGTCTGCGCGATGCTGGCCGCAACCGGGGCGGCCAGCGCCCAGTACCCGAGCCGCGTCATCAAGCTCATCGTCCCATATCCGCCGGCCGGCGTCGTCGACATCACCGGGCGGCTGCTCGCCGAGCGCCTGCAAGGACAGCTGCACGCCACCGTGATCGTCGACAATCGGGTCGGCGCCGCGGGGACCATAGGCGCTGGCTTCGTCGCCAGGGCCGCGGCCGATGGATACACCCTGCTTCTCACCGGCGCCGCAACGCAAACCTTCGCGCCCTCCTTGTCCAAGGTGCTGCCGTACAACCCGCTCACCGATTTCGTGCCGATCACCCAGATCACCGACGGCACGCTGGGCCTCGTCGTGCCGGTCGAGTCGAGCATCAAGGATCTCGCCGGCTTCGTGACCGCGATGAAAGCGCGGGGCCGGGACAGCAACTACGCCAGCAACGGCTACGGCACCTACCCGCATCTCGCGATGGAGCTGCTGAAGCAGTCGACCGGCATCGAGATGACCAACGTGCCGTTTCGCGGCGGCAACGAGGCGATGACGGCGCTGCTCGGCGGACAGGTGCAAGTGTCGCTCAACCACCTGCCGGTCATTCTTCCGCTGGTCCGGGGCGGGAAGCTTCGTGTGCTGGCGACGTCGGGAATGAAACGATCGCCGCTCCTGCCCGACGTGCCGACGCTGAAGGAATCGGGCTACGACGTCGTGGCGTCGGTCTGGTTCGGCTTGTTCGCGCCGGCCGGGACGCCGCGAAGCATCGTCGAGCAGATCTCGGCCGCGGTCGCGCGTGCCGCGCAAGATCCGGTGCTGAAGAGCAAGCTGTTGGCGCAGGGCGACGAGGTGAGGGCCGAGGGCCCGGACAAGTTTCTCGCGCTCGAGAAGAGCGAGCTGCAGAAGTGGGCGCCGGTGATCGCCAAGGCCGGCATCGTCTCCAACTGACCCGCCGAGCATGAGCCTCCCCAACATCATCCTCATCATCACCGACCAGCAGCGCGCCGATACGATCGCGGCGTTGGGTGCCGGTTGGATGCAGACTCCGCATCTCGATCGGCTGGTGCGGGAAGGGACCGCCTTCACGGAGTGCTTCGTGACCTCGCCGGTGTGCGTCGCCTCGCGCGCGAGCCTCTTCACCGGCAAGTATCCGCACGGCACCCAGGTGTTCACCAATTTCCAGCCGTGGGAGCCGACCTGGGTCAAGTCGCTCGCCACGCAAGGCTATCACTGCGTCAGCATCGGCAAGATGCACATCAATCCTTACGACGCCGCCGGCGGCTTCCATCAGCGCTTCGTCGTCGAGAACAAGGACCGCCCGCTCTTTCTCGAGGAGCGCGACCGCGCCATCTATGACGAATGGGACAAGGCGCTGCACGTGCGCGGGCTGACCAAGCCGTCGCGCTTCAACCGCTACGCCGCCGATCCGGAGGGCTACAAGCAGGCGCTGGGCGCCTTCGCCTGGCACCTCGACGCCGACATGCATCCGGACAACTTCGTCGGCAACACGGCGTACTGGTGGATCAACGAGCGCAAAAGTCCCGATCCGCTCTTTCTGCAAATCGGCTTTCCCGGCCCGCACCCACCCTACGATCCGCTGCCCGAATGGCTCGAGCGCTATGCCGACGTCGACATTCCGACGCCCGACGTCACCGACGCCGAGCTGCAGCGTCAGCCGCGCGCCCAGCGCATGCTGCGCGACAGCATGACGACGTCGAACTTCGACTCGGTCAACTGGCGCACCGACGCCACGCGCGCCGACCTGCTGCGCCTGCGCCGCCATTACGCCGCCAACGTCTCGATGATCGACGAGCAGGTCGGCCGCATCATGGCGGCGCTCGACGCGCGCGGCTATCTCGACGACGCCATCGTGATCTTCACGTCCGACCACGCCGATGCGCTCGGCGACCACGGGCACATCCAGAAGTGGACGATGTACGATTCGGTGCTGCGGGTGCCGCTCGTCTTGTGGTCGAAGAGCCGGGTGCCGGCCGGCCGGCTCTGCCGCGATCTCGTTCAGCTCATCGACATCGCGCCGACGATTCTCGCTGCCGCCGAGCTGCCGACCCCGGTCGATTTCGAAGCGCGATCGCTGTGGGGGGCGATCAAGGGCGAGGCGGGCTACCAGCCGCGCGACACCGTCTACGCAGAGGTCGCCCGCGATCACATCCAGACCGGCGCGAAGTTCGTCATCATGCGCCGCTGCCACGATTGGAAGCTCGTCGTCTACCTCGATGACGACAATGGCGAGCTCTATGACCTGCGCAATGACGCCGAGGAGCGCGACAACCTGTGGAACGATCCGGGTGTCCGCGATCGCCGCGACCAGATGGTGGCCGAGACTCTGCGCTGGGCGCTCAATGGCTTCCTCGATTCCAACCGTCGCCCCGGCCGGACACCACAGAAGGCCATGCCGGTGTAATCAGCAGCAGATGCGGGCCGGACGAACATTCACCACGGGCTGTGCAAATCAACCCATCTATCGCCGCAACCTCGTCTTCGGCGAAGATGGCCCAAGCCCCGCATCAAGTCTCATGTCATGCGCCACCATCTCCATTAGCTTTTCGTCGCTCGAATGCGCGCCTCGGGTGAACCGGCGACTGCCAACGTCGCGAGCTTGATGGAAATGCTTGCGATCAGAACGCGTAGACGCCGCTATCGACGCCGCGACGAGTTCGTGCGGCTTGCTGGCTTCTGCGTTTGCTGGCCGGTCGGCCGCCACGACCACGCAGGAGGCCGGCGGGTTATCGACGAACCAATTGCCGGCCTTGAACATCCCATCGAGATCGATCGGGCCCTCCGCGGTGATCGTGTCGCGTAGCGGGTTATCGCGGCAGACGGCTTTGGCCGGCGTTGCCTGGCAATGATTCCATTCCCTGATGCTGTCGATGCCGTAGGGGCAAAAGATGCCATGCCGTCCCGCGATTTCGTACCAGAGCTTTGCCTCCTTCGAGTGAGGCTCGCCTATTCCACGCATGTCGACGGCAAGCCCATACGCGTGCAGCGAGGCGAATCTGTCCAGGAAACGACCGATGCCGAAGGCGGGGGGGCGGTACGCGGAAAAGATGCCGGCCGTTGGCAGTCCGGATACTCTTGCCTCGCGGATTGCGCTTGCGAGTCGCGCGGCGAACCAGGGATTCAGGCGTGCGATAGCGGTTTGCGGCCCTTGGCGTGTCATGGTCGCGCTGGTCCAGGCCGTCTCCTGCAGGTACGACCGATCGTCCGCCTCAATCTGCAACTCACTCAACATGGCGAGAAGGCCTTGCGGCTTCTCGACGCCGGGCGTCGGGATGTCGCCCCGGCGTGCCTCATCGTCCTTGATGAGCGCAGACCTCGCCGAGAAGTCACCGGCAGTGCAGACCCTGTCGCTGATGTGATCGTTGTCCACCTCGCCCTTGCGGGGCGCGTCTTGGGCAAGCACGCGGAGGGGCAGTCCGAAAATCAGGACAATCAGCAAGATGAAAGGCTGCCTCATTTCGAGCGTCCGCTCGCTGCCTTAACGGTTGCTGGACGGCGGACGTCGCTGGCGCATGGCGAAAATCCCTCGCGATCGCGGTCGATTGGCGCGCGTGTTGCCGACACAACCGGGGGCCGCGGGTTTCGTTCCTTCTGGAACGACCCATCGCGGCAGTGACTTGGCAGCCGAGCCGAGGTCTTCAGGCGCTGGCCGCGATTGCTCCGGCCGTAATGCGGCCGATACAATGGCCGTGATGCTCCATCTGTTGAGACGCCATCCGGACTCGCAGTGCGTCGCGGCGACGCGCATCGAAGTGGACGTTGCGCGACCGCTCCGCGGCAGTCTGGTGGTGTCCTACGTCGTCCACGGCGAGATCAGCCGGTTGCGCTTGCCCGCCGTCACCGCCTCGAAACGCAGCGACGAGCTATGGCGGCACACCTGCTTCGAGGCGTTCTTCGGCACGGCTGCGCCGGCGGCCTATTATGAGCTTAATTTCGCGCCCTCGACCCAATGGGCAGCGTATCAATTCAGCAGCTACCGCGCCGGGATGCGTGTCGCGACGCACGTCCGCCCGCCCATCATCAAGGTGCAATCGACGTCCGGGTGCTACGCATTGCAAGCCTCGCTGGATTTGGACACCTTCTCCGACCTGCCGCGTGACGTCGGATGGCGGCTCGGCCTCGCGGCAATCACCGAAGACAGCGACGGCCGCAAGTCGTATTGGGCCTTGGCGCATCCGCCCGGCAAGGCGGATTTCCATCATTCCGATTGCCTTGCGCACGAACTTGCCGGACATCAGGACGCATGAGATTCGGCATCGATCGGCTCATCGCTGAACCCGCTTTGCGCGCCCCGCTCGCGGGCCGGCGCCTTGCGCTTCTCGCACATCCTGCTTCGGTGACTGCCGACCTGACGCACTCGCTCGACGCACTGGCTGCGTGCGGCGACCTCAGGCTCGCCGCCGCATTCGGACCGCAGCATGGCCTGCGCGGGGACAAGCAGGACAACATGGTCGAATCGCCCGACTTCATCGATCCGGTGCATGGCATCCCGGTCTTCAGCCTGTATGGAGAAGTGCGCAGGCCGACCGATGCGATGATGGACGCGTTCGACATCATTCTGGTGGACCTGCAGGATCTCGGCTGCCGCATATATACGTTTGCAACGACATTGCGCTTCGTGCTGGAAGCGGCGGCGAAGCACGGGAAGGGCGTTTGGGTCCTTGATCGGCCCAACCCTGTGGGCCGGCCGGTGGAAGGCCTGACGCTGCGCGCCGGTTGGCAGAGCTTCGTCGGCGCCGGGCCGATGCCGATGCGGCATGGGCTCACGCTTGGCGAGCTGGGATCCTGGTTCGTCGCCACGCTCGGGCTCGACGTCGACTATCGCGTCGTCGAGATGGCGGGATGGCAGCCCGATGCCGCGCCGGGCTTCGGCTGGCCGCTCAGCGAGCGCACCTGGGTCAATCCCAGTCCCAATGCGCCGAATCTCTTCATGGCGCGCGCCTATGCGGGCACCGTGATGCTCGAGGGGACGACGCTTTCCGAAGGACGCGGCACCACGCGGCCGCTCGAGCTGTTCGGCGCTCCCGACGTCGATGCGCGCGCGATCATGCGGGAGATGGCGTCCCTCGCGCCGGATTGGTTGCGGGGTTGCCGGCTGCGCGAGTGCTGGTTCGAGCCCACCTTTCACAAGCACGTGGGCAGGCTATGTCACGGCGTGCAGATCCACACCGAAGATCGCAGCTACGATCATCAGACATTCAAGCCCTGGCGCGTCCAGGCGCTGGCCTTCAAGGCGATCCGCCGCCTTTATCCGGATTACCCGCTCTGGCGCGATTTCGCCTATGAATACGAGCATGGCAAGCTCGCCATCGATGTCATCAACGGCGGTCCGTTGCTGCGCGAATGGGTCGATGACGGAACGGCGACGCCGACGGATCTGGACGCGCTGGTCATACCGGACGAGCAGGCCTGGCTGGTCGGGCGCGCACGGTACATGCGCTACTGAAAAACCGAATTCGTGCAAGGCGCGTTGCTTTCTCCCCCGAGCCAGGTTGCGACCACGCGCAGGTCATCGCTCAAAGCAACCAGATCGGCCCGCGCACCGGAAAAAAGCGCGCCGCGCTCGTGCTCCAGTCCGAGAAATCGCGCCGGCGTCAGCGAGGCGGCGCGCAGCGCATCCTCCACGGATAGTTGCGCGAGCTCGACCGCGTTGCGCACGGCAGTGGCCATATCGAGGTGAGCGCCGGCCAAAGTCCCGCTCGCCGTCGTCAGACGTCCGTCGGCCAGCGTGATGGTGCGGCCCATCAACTCGAAACGGGCGAGGGACGTGCCCACTGTCGGCATCGCGTCGCTGACCAAAGCAATACGGTCGCTGCCCTTGGCCGCAAAGGCGGCACGCACCGAAACAGGATCGACATGGATGCCGTCGACGATGAGACCGGCCGTAAGCCGGTGGTCCGCGAGGGCCATGCCGACGATCCCGGGCTCGCGTGCGCTCAGCGGCGGCATGGCATTGAACAGGTGGGTCACGCCGGTCGCGCCGTCCGCGACGGCCTGAATCACGCTCGCCGCGGGCGCCTCGCTGTGCCCGATCGATACCCGCACGCCGGAGGACGCAAGCGTCCGGACGAAGCCGGGCGGAACGCATTCGGGCGCCAGCGTGACGAGGGATGTGCCGATGCCGCCAAGCTCGCAAAGTCGCTCGAGGTCACCCGCATCGGGCCGCGTGATCCGATCGATCCGGTGGACACCCGGACGATCCCGACTGATGAACGGGCCTTCGAGATGCAGGCCGAGGGTTCCTTCCCGCCCGGCGATTGCGCGGGCCGCCGTGATCGCTGCGCGCATTTGTTCGCGCGTATCTGTGATCAGCGTCGGCAGGCAGGCCGTGGTTCCATACCGACGGTGCGCCCGCGCGATGGCCCGCATCCCATCGACCGTCGGCTGATCGTTGAGCAAAACGCCGCCGCCGCCGTTGACCTGCAGGTCGATGAAGCCCGGCGCGAGAAACGAGTCATCCGACAGGCGTATCTGCGGCCAGCTCGATGGAACTTCGGCTGCGCGGGCGACGCCGACGACGAGCTCCCCCCGGATCAGCACCGCGGCATCGCCATGCCAGCGATGCCCGTCGAACACGCGCCGCGCCAGCACCGCATGCGCGTGGGAACCAGACGGATTGTTTCGACCCGACGTCATCCATATGTCCAGCAGGCTGGCGTGATCACGCCAATCTAGGCGCATGTTCCGGCGAAGTGGACCCCGGGTATGCGCCAGATATCTGCAAGAGCCGGCGTGGGGGAGCCTGTCGGAACCGATAAGAACCATGGACCGGTTGGTCATTCGCGGCGGCAGACCCATTGAAGGCTCGGTTGAGGTTCGCGGGGCGAAGAACGCGGCGCTGCCGCAGATCGCAGCCGCGCTGCTCAGCACCGAATCGTTGGAGTTGAGCAACGTCCCCGAGGTCTCGGACGTCACGACGATGCTTGCCCTGATGGGCGAGTTCGGCGTGGCCGCGACCCATTGTGCTGGCCGGACGCTGGTGCTCGATGCGCGCGCCGCCCGCAACGCCCAGGCCCCTTACGACATGGTGCGGAAAATGCGCGCGGGCATTCTCGTGCTCGCGCCGCTGCTGGCGCGGTTCGGCGCAGCCCGCGTGTCGCTGCCGGGCGGCTGCGCGATCGGCGCGCGGCCGATCGACCTTCATCTCAAGGCGCTGCAGGCCCTCGGGGCCGAAGTCGAGATGGATGCAGGGTACATCAACGCCCGGGTCAGAGGCGGCTCGCTTCGGGGCGGCCGCATCGTGCTCACCTCTCCCTCGGTCGGCGCGACCGAGACAGCGCTCATGGCCGCCACGCTGGCGCGCGGCGAGACCGAGATCCTGAACGCGGCGCGCGATCCCGAGGTATGCGACCTCGCGCTCTGCCTGTCTGCAATGGGGGCGGACATCGAGGGTGTCGGCACGCATCGGATCCTGGTGCAGGGCGTCGAGGCGCTCCGCCACGCGCGTCACGATCTGATCACCGACCGCATCGAGGCGGGCACCTACGCGATCGCGGCCGCCATCACCGGGGGCAACCTCGAGATTCTCGGCGCCCATCTCGAGCACCTCGGCGCGGTCGGCGCGGTCCTGGAAAGCGCGGGGGCACAAATCTGGCCGACCGATCGCGGCCTGATGATCGTCCGCTCCGGGCCATTGCGGGCCATCGACCTGACCACCGAGCCCTATCCCGGATTTCCCACCGACCTGCAGGCGCAATTCATGGCGCTGATGGCAATCGCGGCAGGTGCCTCGGTCATCCGCGAGACCGTGTTCGAGAGCCGGTTCATGCATGTGCCCGAGCTCGGACGGCTCGGTGCCAATATCTCGCTGCAAGGGTCGACCGCGCTGGTGCGCGGCGTCGAGCGGTTGCACGGCGCGGAAGTGATGGCGACGGATCTGCGCGCCTCGGTGTGTCTCGTCCTCGCCGCGCTGGTCGCGGAGGGCGAGACCACCATCCATCGCATCTACCATCTCGACCGCGGCTATGAATCGCTCGATCGCAAGCTCGTGCAATGCGGCGCCGACATACGGCGGGTCTCGCAATGACCGCGGCGGCGCCCAAGAACAACAAGCCGAGCAACATGCCGAGCAATAAGCGGAGCAACGCGCTTTTCGCCGGTGTGGATGGCGGCGGCACTGGTTGCCGCGCTCGGATCGAGGACGAAGGCGGCCGCGTGCTCGGGACCGGCATTGCCGGTCCGGCGGCGTTGCGTTTGGGCGTGGAGCGTGCCTTGGCCGAGGTGGAGAAGGCCTGTCGGGCGGCGCTCGCTGATGCCGGCCTCGAGTCCGACGCGCTCGGCGCGGTGCATGTCGCGGCCGGGCTCGCCGGACTCGGCCGCAAAGGTCTGCTCGAGCAGCTCGCGGTCCGACCGCATGCCTACCGATCGCTCGTTTTCAGCCATGACGCGGCGACCGCCTGCCTCGGCGCGCACGGCGCCCGCGAGGGCGCCATCGTGATCGTCGGGACTGGCAGCATCGGTTTTGCGCTCCTCGGCGGAAAAGAGGTCAGGGTGGGCGGCTACGGCTTTCCGATTTCCGATGAAGGCAGCGGAGCGGATCTCGGGCTGCACGCCATCCGCCTGGCGTTGCGGGCCCACGATCGGCGCGCCGTCGGCACCGCCCTGACCCGCGAGGTGATGACGCGCTTCCACAATGATCCCTACGAAGCCGTCGCCTGGATGGATCGCGCGACGGCCACCGACTACGCGACTTTCGCTCCCCTCGTGATACGGCATGCGGACGCCGGAGATCCGGTCGGGCGGCGCATCGTCCGCGATGCCGCCGAGCAGATCGACGATCTGGTGCGCCGCCTGGCGGACTGCGGTGCGGCCCGCATCGCGCTCCTCGGGGGCCTGGCATCGCCGATGCAGCCGTGGCTGGCGCCCGATGTCCAGCGCCGCCTGGTTCCCGTCGAGGGCGACGCCGTCGACGGCGCCTTGCATCTCGCCCGGCGCGCGGCCATGAAAGCCGCGTGACGGAAGCGGGGTACTGGAGAGCGGCCATGCGCACCGAACACATCAGCCCTCGCTATGTCGACCTCGATTCGTGGTCCGCCGCCGAGATGATCGCCGCCATGTACGAGGGCCAGCTCGCCGCGGCTGCGGCGGTCGGCGGCGCGCTCGGCGCCATCGTGGCGGCCGTCGATGACGCGGTCGCGGCCCTGCAGCTCGGCGGGCGCATCGTCTACGCCGGCGCCGGCACTTCCGGGCGGATCGGCGTGCAAGACGGCTCCGAGCTCCTTCCTACTTTCGCCTGGCCCGCGGATCGGGTCGTGTTCGCGATGGCCGGAGGATTTGACGCGCTCGTGCGCAGTGCCGAGCGGGCCGAGGACAATGCGGCGGCCGGCGCGCAGGCCATGGCCGACGCGAAGATCGGCAGCAACGACGTCGTCATCGGCATCGCGGCGAGCGGAACGACGCCCTACACGATCGGCGCGTTGCGCGCCGCGAATGCCGCCCGCGCCGTCACCATCGCGGTCGCCAACAACCCGGGTGCGCCGTTGCTCGACGTCGCGCGCCATCGCATCCTGGTCGACAGCGGGGGCGAGGTGATCGCCGGGTCCACCCGCATGAAGGCCGGCACGGCGCAAAAGATCGTGCTCAACCTCTTCTCGACGGCCGTGATGGTGAGGATGGGCCGTGTCTATCGCGGGCTGATGGTCGACATGCGCGCGACCAATGCCAAGCTGCGGCGGCGGGCAGAGGTCATGGTCGCCGAGATCGTCGGCTGTCCAGACAGCGAGGCGGCGCGCTTCGTCGAGCAGGCCGATGGCGACGTGAAGACGGCCGTCCTGCTCGGGTTGGGACTGCCTCGTGACGAAGCCGCGCAGTTGCTGCGGCGCCATCGCGGCAACCTGCGCAAGACGATCGCAGCGTCCGGCGATCGCGGCGGCTGAAATGCCCGCCACAAGCGCGATGGCGCGCGAGATCGCGGAAATCCCCGCGGCTGCGGCGGACCTCCTGGCGCGCACCGACCTGATCGAGAGAATTGCGGCGCGGGTCGCGGATGCAGAGCCGCGCGCGGTCGTGTTTTGCGGTCGCGGCAGCTCGGGCCATGTCGGCGTTTATCTGCGCTACCTTTTCGAGGCGCGGCTCGGTCTTCTCGCTTCCAGCGCGGCTCCCTCGGTCGTGACCGCCTACCGGCGGCCGCCCGACATGCGCGGTGCGCTGTTCGTGGTGGTGTCGCAATCGGGGCGCAGCCCCGATCTCGTTGCCGCGACCCGGACGGCGCGCACGCTCGGCGCGCTGACGCTCGCCATCGTCAACGACGAAACGTCCCCGGCGGCCGTCGCGTCCGAGTTGGTCTTGCCCATCGGCGCCGGACCCGAGCACAGCGTCGCCGCCACGAAAACTGTCGTGCTGTCCATGATTGCGGGGGCCCGGCTGGTGGCGGCGCTCGCCCGCGACGACGATCTCGACGATGGCCTGCAGCAAATGGTGCCGCGGCTCGCGCACGCGCTCGGCTGCGACTGGTCGCCCTGGGCCGGCCGTGTCGCAGACGCGCCGGCGGCCTTCGTCGCCGGGCGCGGCTACGCGCTCGGCGCCGTGCGCGAGATCGCGCTCAAGCTGGCGGAGGTTCTCCGCGTCCCGACGCTCGGCCACAGCGCGGCCGAGCTTCGGCACGGCCCGCGTGCGTCGATCACGCCGGCGACGCCCGTCCTGGTGCTGCGCCAGAACGACGGAGCAGCCGCCACCGTCGACGAGCTGGTGCGCGACCTCGACGCTGCCGGCGAGACCGTATTCATTGTGGGAGGGGCCGACGGAACGCTGCCTTGGATCGGCGACGGTCACCCGATCTGCGATCCGGTGGTCATGCTTGTCCCGTCGTACCGCGCCATCGAGATGGCGGCGCGCCGGCACGGCCTCGATCCCGACAATCCGCCCCACCTGAGCAAGGTGACGCGCACGATGTGAGGGCGACGGGTTGCAACGATTCCGCAGCGCCTTGCCGGATGATCCACCCGTGAGATGCATGCGTAAGTCAGCTTCGGGTCTCTCCGCGATTGTACCTGTTGCGTAACCGAGTACGTGGAGGGGGGTAAAAGTATGACCGAGGTCCGTTTGATCCGAGGCGACGCGGCGCCGCCGCGCCGGGCGCGCAGTGATGGCGAGGCGCCTGCTGCGCGATCTCCCGGAAATCTCAATCCGGTGATCCGGAACGTCGCGCGCGCGTCGATCCAGGAAATCGATCTGATCCTGCTCGAGTTGCAACGCATTCGCGACCTGGTGCAGCACGGAGGCGAACGATTGACGCGCGAGCTCACACGCTATGCGAGCTTGAATCAGTCGGTGCTGGCAACCATGAAAGTCATCCACGAAAGCCTAAAGCCTGTCGGCTCCGCCGACGGAAATGCGCGTCCGTGAGCCGTGACTGAACGGCTCGGGACGGCGGAGACCTTCACTTGATCCAGGCGGGCACCGAAGAAGTGGTTCGGGGCGAGAGGGAGTGCCGCCTGGAAGAAAAAGGTGGCACTGCTCAAGGCGTTGTCGATCACCTGGCGTCCAAGGCAGATCACAACGCCCTTTCCCAGGTCTCCCCCACCACATCCACGCCCCAGTCGTTGTGCGCCTTCTCGGCGATCTTCTCGAAGCCCGCCTTCTTGTAAATGCCGCGCGCGGCTGCGAGGCAGCTGTGCGTCCACAGCGTCATCTTCCCGTAGCCGGCGCCGCGGGCGAACGCCACGCATTCGTCGACCAGGCGTTTGCCGATCCCGAGGCCGCGCGCCTTCGGCTCGACCAGCAGCAGGCGCAGGCGCGCCACGTCGTCCGAGTCCTTGACCACGAACGCGGAGCCGACCGGCTCGCCGTCGACGTCGGCGATCATGTGGCGATCGCGCGCCGGATCGTATTGCGCGATCATCTGCGCGACGATCTCGGCGCACAGGCCCTCGAACTTGGCACCCCAGCCGTATTCCTGGCCATAGAGCACGGCGTGGCGGGCGACCACCCAGCCCATCTCGCCGGAGCGAGGCGGGCGCACCACATAGGATGATTCCATCTGCGTCTCCTTCCCGATCAGCCGCTCGATCGCTCCCATGGCGGCGACCACGCGATCCTGGTCGGGCCGGGAAAGCTTCTCGAGCATGGCGGACACGTCTTTCTGCGAGCGCTCGTTGATCGCGGTGAAGGATTGGCGCCCCCGCGCCGTCAGCGAGAGCAGGCTCTGCCGTCCGTCCTGACGCGACGAGCTCTTCGCCACGAGGCCGCGCTCGCTGAAGCTGCGCAGGATGCGGCTCAGATACCCGCGGTCGATGCCGAGCGCGTCGGCGACCGCGGTCGCGGTCGGCTTGTCGCGGTGGGCGAGCTCGTAGAGCACGCGTGCTTCCGCGAGCGAGAACGAGGTCTGCAGGAACGCGTCCTGCAGCATGCCGAGCCGGCGCGAGTAGAAGCGCGAGAAGCGCCGGACCGCGGCGACGCGATCATCCATGCTGTCGGCGGCAGCTGCGTCTGGGATGGTCGCGGCTTTGGCCCGCATTAGCTCCGGCACCTGCGCAGGAAAGGAGATGATTGACAGTGTCAATCAGTTATTTGACGTTGTCAACTATCGTGAGTGGCGAATAACGAATAGCGAATAGCGAATAGCGAATAGCGAATAGCGAATAGCGAATAGCGAATAGGGCAGGGATCCCACCGCCCAGCACTCGCTACTCGCTACTCGCTACTCGCTATTCGCCCCTTCCCATGGCACCGCTGCGTAGCGTCACGATGCGCCGCCGCCCGATCCGCCGCAGCAGATCGGCCTCCGGGTCCGGCACATCCGCACGGTGCCCCCCCAGCCGGTCATAGGCTTCGCGGCTGATCATCAGCCCTTGCTCCGGATGCGGGCGGCGCCATGCGGCCGCGAGCAGCGCGATGATCTGCCGCGGCAGCGTCGCGTCCGCGTCGGACGTGCGGCGAAACACGGCGGCGTGCGACGCCGTCGTGCCGCGCCGGAGGGCGGTCTCCATCGCGCGCGCGGCTTCCTCGACCCAGGATCCATCGAGCACCACGCCCGGCCGCAGAAACATGAGCCAGGTTCCACGTGCCGATGCGGCCGCCTTTTTGAGCCGTGCCGCCAGTGGGGCGTCCGACACCGCGATCTCGCAGCCCGCAATATCGACCACCTGCGCGGTTCCATCCGAGGAGACGGCGTCGGCGACGATCACCTCGCGCACGGTGCCGGTCAGCGCCCCGGGCACCAGCATCGCCAGGGTGCGCACGAGCGCGCGCTCGCTGTTGTGGGTCGGGATGATGACCGTGAGCATGGTGCAAAACTGAACACGCCGCAGCGCAGCATAGCATATGGTGGCGAACAGGCCATGAACCTCATCTCTCCGACATGTTACAGTGGATTCAAGGAGGTATAATTCTGCAGAAAAGTTCCAGAAAATGAAACCCAGGAAGGTTCTTGTTTTGTTCTTGACCTTGGTCTATGGTTCGTTTATGGCTTCATCCGCTGCACCTAGCCGTCGCCCGCCGTCGCCGTCGCCGTCGCCAACGGCGCCGGCGGGCGACAACTCTGCCGGCCATCTCGGCCCGGACGATTTCATGGGAACCAGTGTGGACCGCGAGCGCCGACGCGGACGCGGCGCCCAGTCCAACGCGGCCGGTCGCTATGAGCCGCACGCGCGCGAGGGTTTTGACGACGGCTGGCGGAGCTTCGAGGACCTCCCCGCCTTTGCGACCTCGGTCGGCATCGACACTGCCCGCAAGGTGATCACCCGCAACGACTCCCCCGATATCGGATTCGATCGCTCGATCAATCCCTATCGCGGCTGCGAGCACGGCTGCATCTACTGCTTCGCGCGGCCGACCCATGCCTATATGGGCCTCTCGCCCGGCCTCGATTTCGAATCGAAGCTCTTTGCCAAGCCCGATGCGCACGAGCTGCTCGAGCGCGAGCTCGCTGCGCCTAACTATTCGCCGCGCGTGATCGCGATCGGCACCAACACCGATCCCTACCAGCCGATCGAGAAGCGCTACGAGGTGATGCGGCGCATTCTCACGGTGCTCGACCGCGTCGGCCATCCGGTCGGCATCGTCACCAAGTCGGCGCTGATCATGCGCGACATCGACATTCTCGCCCGCATGGCCAAGCGCAACCTGGTCAAGGTCGGAATATCGGTGACGACCCTCGACGCCAAGCTCGCCCGCCTGATGGAGCCGCGCGCGCCGACGCCGACCCGCCGGCTCGATGCGCTGCGCGAGCTTGGCAAGGCGGGCATTCCCACGCGGGTGATGACGGCGCCGATCGTGCCGGCGATCAACGATGCCGAGATCGAGCGCCTGCTCGAAGCCGCGAGTTCGGTCGGCGTCACCGGCGCATCTTATGTGCTGCTGCGCCTGCCGCTCGAGGTGCGCGACCTTTTTCGCGAGTGGCTCACGGCGAACTTCCCCGACCGCGAGAAGCACGTGTTCACGCTGATCCGCCAGATGCGCGGCGGCAAGGACTACGACGCCAAATGGGGCGAGCGCATGACCGGCTCCGGCCCCTACGCCGAGATGATCCGCATGCGCTTCGAGGCGGCGTGCGCGCGGCTCAAGCTCAATCGGGACAGTATCCCGCTGAGCACCGAGCACTTCCGGCCACCACCGCGCGGGGGAGGGCAGCAGCTGAGCCTGTTCTAGGGTCCATCAAGCGTCATGCCTGCCGAATCCCGGGCATCCACGTCTTTGTCGTGACCAATTTTGGCAACGTGGCAACGTGACCTAACTGGGATAACAGCAATGATTTCAATGCCCGCTTTTTGGTGCGCCAGCCATACGCGAAGGAGGCGAGGGTCGCCGAGCAAAACGAACCTAGAAAATCGAATGATTTCAGTGCCGGCCATTTCTTGCGCCGGCCGTGCCTCGCGCGCATGCTTCGCTGAACCGTCAGCCGGGGAGAGCGCGCGTGATCATCGAATGGCACACCCACGTCTATCCGCCCGAGGAAGCGGCTGACGAGCCGACCCTCGACGGCAAGCGCGGCCCGAGCTGGGGCGGGCGCTGCCCGATGACGGTCGAGAACGTGCTCGACGCCCACTACAAGGCCGGCGTCGACATCAGCGTCGTCTCCAACGCCGCCCACTACATGCGCGGCAAGGACGCCAAGGACGAGCTCGCCGCGGTCCAGCGCTGGAGCGACTACGCGGCCGAGATCCAGCAGAAATACAAAGGCACGCTCTATGGTCTCGCCACGATCCTGCCGGGCGGCGGCCCGGCGCACGTCAAGGAAGCCGAGCGCGCGATCCGCCAGAACGGCCTCAAGGGCGTGCTGATCCATTCCAACCACAAGGGCCACTATCCCGACGACGACGAGGCGCGTCCGTTCTGGGAATTGATGCAGGACCTCGACGTCCCGGTGATGATCCATCCGCCGCATATCGGCTTCGGCGAGGAGCGCATGCGCGAGTATCGCCTCGCCTCCAGCATCGGCCGCCCCGCGGACTTGTGCCTTGCGCTTTCTCGCCTGATCGTGCGCGGCATCCTCGAGGATTTTCCGCGCGTAAAACTCGTGAGCTCGCATGGCGGCGGCGGGATCTGCGAGGTGATCGGCCGCATGGACTATGCCTATGAGCTGCAGGACGAGGCCTTCTTCCTCGGCTCCTACGCACCGATGAAGATCAAGCACGCGCCGAGCCACTATCTGAAGAAGATTCACTTCGACAGCGTCACCTACCACGCGCCGGCCGCGCGCCTCGTGCTCGACACGGTCGGCGCCGACCACCTCCTCTACGGCAGCGATGCCCCGCCGCTCACGTCCCTGAAACCGCGCGCCATCAAGCTGATCGAGGACCTCAATCTGCCGCCCGCCGAGCGCGACGCCGTGTTCTGGCGCAATGCCGCCCGAATGCTGAAGCTGCCGATCGCGGCCGCCGCTGCTTGACGAACACTCAGCGCTCGGGGCTCCAGCGCCACCCTCCCGCCCCTTGGCAGGCAGGGTCGAGCAAGCCGCGAAGCCGCTTAGCGAGGGGTGGGGGGCCTACGCTTGTTCCGACTTCGCAATGAACGACGACCGCCGCTTAGTTCCGAGCAAGCGGCGCGGCCCCCACCCCCGGCCCCCGCCACGCGCTTCGCGCGGGGGGAGGGGAGCGCAGGCACCATCCACACCCTCGCCATTGCGTCGCCACTTTGCTCGGCGCAACAATCGCGCCGCATGAGTCGCACGCCCGCGAAAAAACCGCCCCGCCTGCCGCTGAACGAGCCGCCGCTGCGGCCGTCGTTCCGGCGCGAGCGCGCGGCGATGAAGCGCGGCGTCTTTCCGGTTGCGGGCTGCGACGAGGCCGGCCGCGGCCCGCTCGCCGGGCCGGTGGTCGCGGCGGCCGTGATCCTCGATCCCGAGCGCATCCCGCGCGGGCTCAACGACTCCAAGAAGCTCGATGCCGAGACGCGGGAAAAGCTCTACGCTCGCATCTGCGCCACCGCCCAGGTCGGCGTCGCGTTCGGCTCGCGCGCCCGCATCGACCGCGACAACATCCGCCAGGCCTCGCTGTGGGCGCTCAAGCGCGCCGTGCTGGCGCTGCCGCAGCGGCCACGCCTCGTCTTCGTCGACGGCATCGACCGCATCGACTGCGGCTGCGACTGCGTCGCCGTGGTGAGCGGCGACGCCCTGGTGCTGTCGATCGCCGCCGCCTCGATCGTCGCCAAGGTGACGCGCGACCGCCTGATGGTGCAGATCGGCGCCGCCCACCCGGGCTACGGCTTCGAGCGCCACATGGGCTACAGCGTACCCGAGCACTTCCGCGCGCTCACCGCGCTCGGGCCGACGGTGCACCATCGGCGCAGCTTCGCGCCGGTTGCCCTCGCGTCAGGCGACGTACCGCCGCAGCTCGACCTCATCGAGGTCGACGCGGCCGACTAGTCGATCATTGTTGCCTCGCCGCCGCGCACAGGCTTAAGTCGGCGCCCACACTCCGTATCCCGCCGGCTGGGGGCCGATGCTCCACGTTTCCATCTTCATCGAGGGCGTGCGTTCGCAGCCGCGCCTGATGTTCTGGCTCGCGGCGCTCGCGCAGGCCGCGATCTGGTGGTTGGTGCCGACGGTCTTCTACGCGGCGCCGCCCGGCGACCTGCCGATGGTGCTCGCGGTCGGCCACGAATACCAGCTCGGCACCGATCTCGGCCCACCGCTCGCCTTCTGGCTCGCCGAGGTCGTCTACGTGCTCACCGGGCTCGCCGGCGTCTACCTGCTTTCGCAGGCCTGCGTCGTCGTCACCTATTGGGCCGTGTTCGAACTCGGCCGTGCCCTCGTCGGCGCGCAGCAGGCGGCGATCGCGGTGCTCTTGATGCTCGGCATCACCGTGATGACGGTGCCGTCGCCCGATTTCGGCCCGGCGGTGCTCGGCATGGCGCTCACGGCGCTGATGATGCTGCATTTCTGGCGCGCCATCGGCGAGGGCCAGCGTCGCTACTGGTTCGTGCTCGCCTTCGATCTCGGCCTCTTGCTCCTCACCACCTATGCGGGCGTGATCCTGTTCGCCTGCCTGATGCTGTTCATGTGGGCGACCGAGCGCGGGCGCGCCGCGCTGCAGACAGTCGAGCCGTGGTTCGCCGCGATCGTCGTCGCGGTGCTGCTGTTTCCCCATCTCATCTGGCTCGACATCGCCGGCGATACCACCTTCGGCCCACTGTGGGAACGCCTGCGCTCGAGCGAGGCCGCCGACACCAACCTGATCGCGTGGCTGCGCCTGCTCGCCACCGTCGTGGCGGTCCATGTCGGGCTCCTGCTGCTCGTCGCGCTCGCGAGCGGCTGGCGGCGCAAGGAAGGCGACCTCCAGCTGCCGACCTTCGTGCGCGCGCCGCTCGATCCCTTCGCGCGGCGCTTCGTCTACTTCATGGCGATCGCGCCGATCGTCGCCGCAACGCTGCTGGCCGCCATCGTCGGCTCGCCCGCGCCGGTCGGCGGCACGGCGCCCTATGTCACGCTTTCCGGCCTCGCGGCCGTGGTCGCGGCGGGTGATACGATCGTGATCCACCGCCAGCGCATCGTCGGCCTCGCCTGGACGCTGATGCTGCTGCTGCCGCCCGCGATCGCGGTCGCCATGGTGATCTTCGTGCCATGGACCGTCGCGATCGAGATGAAGAGCGCGCAGCAGGCCGACCAGATGGGCGCGTTCTTCGGCAAGACCTTCCGGGATCGCACCGGCAAGCCGCTCACGATCATCACGGGCGATCAGCGCCTCGCCACCCTTATTGCGCTCGCTGCGCCCTCGCGCCCGAGTTACTACGACGCCGCCGCGCCCATGCGCACGCCCTGGGTCACGCCCGACGACATCCGCAAGCGCGGCCTGATCGTGGTGTGGCCCGCCTCCGGGTCCGGCGGCGCGCCTGCCAGCCCGCCCGCCGACATCAAGGCGCGCTTTCCCGACCTCGTGCCGGAAGTGCCGCGTGCCTTCGGCTACACCAACCAGGGCATGCTGCCGCTCGCGCGGGTCGGCTGGGGCATGATCCGCCCGCAGTAGCAGCTTTACCGTCCCCCTTCAGGCAAGCGTGAAGCGGTCGGTCGGTGGAAAACCTCTCCGCTACGCAGGCAGCTTCCGCGCGCCTCCATTATGCTTCGCGGCGGGAAGCGACGCGCCAAGCAGCGCACCATTTGGAGGACAACATGACCGACCAGGCCGAACGCGCGCGCCACGGCTTCCTCGATCGATACTTCGGGCTCGAGGCGCAGGGCACCACCACGCGCACCGAGCTGGTCGCCGGCGTCACCACTTTCCTCACGATGGTCTACATCGTGTTCGTCAACCCCTCGATCCTCGGAAAGACCGGCATGGACACCGGCGCGGTGTTCGTCGCGACCTGCATCGCGGCCGCGGTGTCGACGCTGGTGATGGCGCTCTATGCCAACTATCCGATTGCGCTCGCGCCCGGCATGGGCCTCAACGCCTTCTTCACCTTCTCGGTGGTGCTGACCTACAAATATACGTGGCAGCAGGCGCTCGCCGCGGTCTTTTGCTCGGGCGTGATCTTCTTTCTCATCTCGGTCTTCCGCATCCGCGAATACATCATCAATTCGATCCCGAAGAACCTCAAGCTCGCGATCTCGGCGGGCGTCGGCCTCTTCCTCGGCATCATCGCGCTCGAGGAGGCGAAGATCGTCGTCGGCAACCAGGCGACGCTGGTGTCGCTCGGCGATCTCAAGCAGCCGGCGGCCCTGCTGTGCATCCTCGGCTTCGTGCTGATCGTCGCGCTCAACGCCCGCAAGGTGATCGGCGGCACGCTGCTCGGAATCCTCATCGTCACCGCGATCGGCCTGTGGCCGGGGCTCGTCAAGTACAACGGCATCGTGTCGGCGCCCCCTTCGCTCGCGCCGACGCTTTTCCAGCTCGATTTTTCGCGCATCACCGAGCTGGGCTTCCTCACCATCATCGTCAGCTTCCTCTTCGTCGACGTGTTCGACAATGCCGGCACGCTGATCGGGGTGACCCACCGCGCCGGCCTCCTCGACCAGGACGGCAACCTGCCGCGCATGAAGCAGGCGCTGATCGCCGACAGCTTCGCCGCCATGTTCGGCTCGCTGATCGGCACCTCGACGACGACGAGCTACATCGAGAGCGCCGCCGGCGTCTCGGCCGGCGGCCGCACCGGCCTCACGGCGGCCGTGGTCGCGATCCTCTTCCTGCTGGCGCTGTTCTTCGCGCCGCTCGCCGGCATGATCCCGGCCTACGCGACCTCGGCGGCGCTGCTCTACGTCGCTTGCGTGATGGCGCAGGGGCTCGCCGAAATCTCCTGGGACGACATCACCGAATACGGCCCGGCGGTCGTCGCCGCCGTCACGATGCCGCTCACCTACTCGATCGCGACCGGCATCGGCCTCGGATTCATCACCTATGCGCTGGCGAAGGTCATCGCCGGCAAGTTCTCCGACCTGAAACCGGCCGTGCTGATCCTCGCCGTGATCTTCGCCGCCAAATTCTATTGGGTGGGGTAGGTGGGGAAAATCGCATGCTCATACCGGCCCGCGTGGGCGACCGCGCAGGCGCGATTTTGCCCACGCGGCGGTACACGCGATCGCGCGCTCGCCCACCCTACGAGAGCAGGTCGATGATCGGCATGCGTCGCGTCGCATTCATCCTCGGAGTGCTGGTCATGGCGACACACGCCCATCCGGCCGACGCCGCGGAGCTGAAGATCTTCGGCTCGCGCGTCACCAGGATGGTGATCGGCGACATCGGCCCTGCCTACACCCAGGCGACCGGCAACAAGCTCACGGTCGTCACCGACGTCGCGGCCGTGATGAAGCGGCGCATCGAAGGCGACGAGCCGCTCGACATCGCGGTGCTGGTGAGCTTCCAGGTCGATGATCTGATCAAAAAGGGCAAGCTCCTCGCCGACAGCCGCGCCGACGTGATGCGCGCCGGCATCGGCGTCGCGGTGAGGCGCGGCGCGCCCAAGCCCGACATCTCGACCGTCGCGGCCTTCAAGCAGGCGCTGCTCGACGCCAAATCCATCGTCTATCTCGAGGAGGGCGCGAGCACGCTCCATTTGCAAAAGGTGCTCGCCCAGCTCGGCATCGCGGATGCGCTCGAGGCCAAGACGATCAAGACCTCGGGCGAGTCCGTCTCCGAGATGGTCGCCGCCGGCGACGCCGAGCTCGGCATCATCGTCATTCCCAACATCCTGTCGGTGCCGGGCGCCGAGGTGGTCGGCCCACTGCCGGCGGAGCTGCAGTCCTACATCACCTTCACGGCGGCCGTGTCGCCGACCTCGCCCAACCAGCCGGCCGCACGCGACGTGATCAAGCTGATGCAAAGCCCCGCCGGCGTGGAGTCGATCAAGAAGAACGGCATGGAGCCGGGGTAACCCTCCCGTCATTGCGAGGCGTAGGGTGGGCAAAATCGCGTTGCGCCGTGCATCCGCGTGGGCAACCGCGCCTACCGCGATTTTGCCCACGCGGATGCACATGCGCACGCGCGGTTGCCCACCCTACGGATTCAGCGCCTTCTTGATCGCGAGAAAATCCCGCCAGGCGAGCCGCTTGTGCAACGGCTGGCGCAAGAGATAGGCCGGATGCAGCGTCGCGGTGGCGCGGATCTCGCGCGTACCGGTGTCGTAGGCGAGCCAGCGGCCGCGCGTCCGCATGATGCCGTCGGTGTAGCCGAGCAATGTCTGGCTCGACGGGCCGCCGAGGCAGACCAGCACGTCGGGGTCGACCAGCTCGATTTGTCGCTGGATGAATGGCAGGCAGATCTGGCTCTCCTGCGGCGTCGGCGTGCGGTTTCCGGGCGGTCGCCAGGGAATGATGTTGGCGATGTAGACGCCCGTGCGATCGAGGCCGATCGCCTTGATCATCAGGTCGAGCAGCTTGCCGGAGCGGCCGACGAAGGGAAGGCCCTCGAGGTCCTCGTCGCGCCCGGGCGCCTCGCCGACGAACATCAGCCGCGCCTGCGGGTTGCCGTCCGCGAACACGAGCTGCTTGGCGTGGCGCCTGAGCTCGCAGCCCTCGAATTTTTCGAGGATACCGCGCAGCTCCTCGAGGCTCGTGGCTGCGCGCGCCTGCGTGCGCGCATCCATGATGGCGGCTTCGGGGGTGGCAGGCGTAGCGGGTGCGGCCCGTCCTTCGAGACGCGCGCCTTCGGCGGCCTCCTCACGACGAGCAGGCGTTTGTTGTCGCGGTCGAGGAGCTTCATATCGCGGAGCCTCGTGATGAGGAGCCGGCCGCTCGCCGGCGTCTCGAACCATGGGGCGAGCAGGGCTGCGTCGCGGCTCCGGCTCGGGTTCCGCCAGCCGATTGATCGGTTCCTCACCCAGGAACGCATCGGCGCCGGCCTCCAGGTAGAAGGCGAGCAGCTCGCGCGCGGCCTTGGCTTGATCGGGCGACATGGGGTCGGTCTAGCACAGCCGCCGGCCGATTGCCGCCTCGCGCCAAACATGGAAAAAGGAACCGCTCGCCGAAAATCGGCGCACTCTTCGTCGCCTCCTGGAGCTGCTCATGGCCGACCTGCCCGCCCGCGACTCGATGGAGTTCGACGTCGTCATCGTCGGCGCCGGCCCGGCCGGCCTCTCGGCAGCGATCCACCTCAAGCAGCTCGCCGCCGACATTTCCGTCGTGGTGGTCGAGAAGGGCTCCGAGGTCGGCGCGCACATCCTCTCGGGCGCCGTCATCGATCCGATCGGCTTCGACCGCCTCTTTCCCGACTGGCGCAACGAGGATACGCCGATCAAGACCAAGGTCAGCGCCGACCGCTTCTACTATCTTGGTGCTTCCGGCGCGCTGCGGCTGCCCAACTTCATGTTGCCGCCGCTGATGAGCAACCACGGCAACTACATCGTCTCGCTCGGCGAGGTCTGCCGCTGGCTCGGCCGCAAGGCGGAGGCGCTCGGGGTCGAGATCTATCCGGGCTTTGCCGCAAGCGAGGTGCTGTTCGGCGACCACGGCGAGGTCGTCGGCATCGCGACCGGCGACATGGGCGTGGGCAAGGATGGCAAGCCGAAGGCGTCGTTCACCCGCGGCATGGAGCTGCGCGCCAAGTACACGCTGTTCGCCGAAGGCGCGCGCGGCAGCCTCAGCAAGCAGCTGATCGCCCGCTTCAAGCTCGACCAGGGGCGCGAGCCGCAAAAATTCGGCATCGGCCTGAAGGAGCTGTGGCAGGTCGCGCCCGACAGGCATCATCCGGGGCTGATCCAGCATTCGTTCGGCTGGCCCCTCGACAACTCGACCGGCGGCGGCTCGTTCCTCTATCACTACGACGAAAACCTGGTCTCGGTCGGCTTCGTCGTCCATCTCAACTATGCGAACCCATACGTCTCGCCGTTCGAGGAGCTGCAGCGCTTCAAGACCCATCCGCTGGTGCGCGACACTTTCGCCGGTGGCAAGCGCATCGGCTACGGCGCGCGCGCCATCACGGAGGGCGGCTGGCAATCGGTGCCGAAGCTGTGCTTCCCGGGCGGCGCGCTGATCGGCTGCGCGGCCGGCTTCGTCAACGTGCCGCGCATCAAGGGAACGCACAATGCGGTGCTGTCCGGCATGCTCGCCGCGACCGTCGTCGCCGAGGCGATCGCGGGCGGCCGCGCCAACGACGAGCTCGCCGACTACGAGGCGCTGTGGCGCTCATCGGCGATCGGCACGGACCTGCGCAAGGTGCGTAACGCCAAGCCGCTGTGGTCGAAGCTCGGCACCTTCCTCGGCATCGCGGCCGGCGGCCTCGACATGTGGACCAACACGTTCGGCTTTTCCCTCTTCGGCACGCTCCGCCACGGCAAGCGCGACTCCGACAGCCTCAAGCCCGCGGCTGAGTTCAAGCCGATCGCCTATGCGAAGCCTGACGGCAAGCTGACGTTCGACCGCCTCTCCTCGGTCTTCCTCTCCAACACCAACCACGAGGAGGATCAGCCCGTTCACCTGCGGGTCGGCGATCTCGCCCTGGAGAAGACCTGCGAGCACGACATCTATGCCGGCCCGTCGACGCGTTATTGCCCGGCCGGCGTCTACGAATGGGTCGACGAGGCGAGCGGCCCACGCTTCGTCATCAATGCGCAGAACTGCGTCCACTGCAAAACCTGCGACGTCAAGGATCCGGCGCACAACATCACCTGGGTGCCGCCGGAGGGCGGGGGCGGGCCGAATTACCCGAATATGTGATAAGTTGCGGGTTGAATCGCCGGCAGCCGCCACGATCCCGCCATACGGGGGTCGTCAATGGCCCGACCGGGCGGTAAACAGGCCGTTGAGGTGTGCTTGCCGGAGCGCTTCAAACAGGCCATTTTGGTGCGCCGAGCTTAGATGGGTTGCCGTGATGGGTTGCCGGCTCAGGGCGACGCCGGTCCTGACCGCATCGGTCCCGACCTTTGGAGAACCGTAAGCCGTGAAAACTTTGCCCTTGTTTCGCTGCCTCTCGGTCGCGCTCGCTGCCGGCCTCGCGGGTCCCCTGGCGGTTGAGGCGGTCGCGGCGCAGACCGTGCCGACGCAGATCGAGCTCGAGCACAATACGCCATCCGGCAATTACCTTGCGGCGCGCACCGCCAATGTCGACCGCGACGCTGCGACGGCGGCGGCCTACTACACCGCCGCGCTCAATGCCGATCCGAAGAACACCGACCTCATGGAGCTCGCGTTCTACGCCGAGCTCGCCAGCGGCAACATCGAGCGTGCCGTGACGCTCGCGGAGCGCCTGCTCGCGATCGACCATACCAACAAGAACGCGCGGCTGATCCTCGGCGTGCACGCGCTCAAGAACAAGCAGTACAAGGAGGCGCGCGCCCAGTTCGCCCAGGCCGGCCGCGACCCGATCACCAACCTCACCGTGACGCTGCTCTCCGCCTGGGCGAGCTACGGCGCGGGCGACGCCAAGGGTGCGCTCGACCAGATCGACAAGCTGAGCGGCCCCGACTGGTTCGCGGTCTTCAAGGACCTGCATGGCGGCCTGATCGATGATCTCGCCGGGCTGCGCAAGGAAGCCGGCAAGCGCTTCGAGCGCGCCTACAAGCTCGATCAGAGCGCGCTGCGCATCGTGCAGGCGTACGGCAGCTGGACCTCGCGCAACGGCACCAAGGACGACGCGGTCAAGATCTTCAAGGAGTTCGACAAGACGCTGCCGCATCACCCGCTGATCGACCAGGCGTTCGCGCAGCTCGATCGCGGCGAAAAGGTGCCGCAGATCGTCGACAGCGCCCAGGTCGGCGCCGCCGAGGTGCTGTACGGGCTCGGCGCCGCGCTCGGCCGCCGCGAGGAGGAGCTGAGCCTCGCCAATCGCGGGCTCGCCTATCTCCAGCTCGCGCTCTATCTCGATCCGCAGCATACGCTGGGGATCCTGTCGCTCGCCGATCTCTACGAGGCGATGAAGAAGCCTGAGCTCGCGATCGCGACCTACCAGCGCCTGCCCGCCGAAAGCGTGCTCAAGCGCAACGCCTCCATCCAGATGGCGATCGATCTCGACGCGCTCGACAAGACCGCCGAGGCGGAGAAGAACCTCAAGGAGCTGATCGCCACGCATCCGAACGATCTCGAGGCGATCACGGCGCTCGGCAACATTCAGCGCGAGCGCAAGCAGTTCGCCGAGTGCGGCGACACCTACAGTCAGGCCATCGCGCAGGTGCCGAACCCGACCAAGAACAACTGGACGCTCTATTACTTCCGCGGCATCTGCTACGAGCGCAACAAGCAGTGGCCGAAGGCCGAGGCGGATCTGAAGAAGGCGCTGGAGCTCTATCCCGACCAGCCGCACGTGCTCAATTATCTCGGCTATTCCTGGGTCGACCAGGGCGTCCACCTCGACGAGGGCATGAAGATGATCAAGCGTTCGGTCGAGCAGCGCCCCGACGACGGCTACATCGTCGATTCGCTCGGTTGGGCCTGGTACCGGCTCGGCAACTACGACGAGGCGGTCAAGAACCTCGAGAGGGCGGTCGAGCTCAAGCCGGTCGATCCGACGATCAACGACCATCTCGGCGACGCCTACTGGCGCGTCGGCCGCACGCTGGAAGCCAAGTTCCAGTGGTCGCACGCCCGCGATCTCAAGCCGGACGACGAGAACGACCTCAAGAAGATCGAGGCCAAGATCAAGAACGGCCTCGTCGATCCCGCCCCGCCGCCCTCCGCCGCGGTGGACAAGCCCGCCGACAAGAACAGGCGCCCCGACGGCGGCTGAGCTTCTAGCGGTCTAGTCGCGAACACCCATCCCCGACCGTCACCCTGAGGCGGCCGCGCGAAGCGCGGCCCTCGAAGGGCGACGGCCCATGTGGTGCCGCTTGCTCCCTTTGTGGTGCCACCTCGGCCGATCATCCTTCGAGGCTCGCTTCGCTCGCGCCTCAGGATGACGGGTTTGGCTATTTTCAGATTTGACGATCGCGATTGCGTCGCTTCGCTCGCAATGACATTGCTACCGAATGGCTTCTTTCTCCGAACCCGCCCCCGCCAAGGTCAACCTGACGCTGCGCATCCTCGGCAAGCGCGCCGACGGCTATCACGATCTCGAAAGCCTGGTCGTGTTCGCGCGCCTCGCCGACGAGGTGCGCCTCACCCTCGACGCGCCCCTCGGCCTGGATGTCGACGGCCCGACCGCGGCCGCGGCCGGGGAGGTCACCGACAACCTCGTGCTGCGCGCCGCGCGCGATCTCGCGGGACGGACCGACGGCTTGCGGCTCGGCCGCTTCGCGCTCACCAAGCATCTTCCGGTCGCGGCCGGTCTCGGCGGCGGCTCGTCCGATGCGGCGGCGGCGCTGCGCCTGCTCATGCGCGTCAATGGAATCGCGCGCGACAATCCCAACCTGATGGCGGCCGCGCGCGCGACCGGCGCCGACGTGCCGGTCTGCCTCGACCCGCGCCCGCGCGTCATGCGCGGCATCGGCGAGATCCTGTCGGCGCCGCTCGACCTGCCGGCACTCCCGGCCGTGCTGGTCAATCCGCGCGTGCCGGTGCCGACCAAGGACGTGTTCGCCAGGCTCGGCCTCGAGGCGGGCGAGCGGCGCGGCGATGTGAGCGAGATCGATGCGGGCCGCCTGAAGGATCCCGACGCGCTGATCCGCTATCTCAAATCGCAGCCGAACGATCTCGAGCCGCCGGCGCGCGTGCTGCAGCCGGTCATCTCCGACGTGCTGGCGGCGCTCGCCGCCTGCGATGGATGCACGCTCGCGCGCATGTCTGGGTCGGGCGCGACCTGCTTTGGATTATTCGGCGCCGAGGGCGCCGCGGCCGCGGCCGCCCAACGGCTGTCGGTCGCGCGCCCGGCCTGGTGGATCGCGCCGACTGTCCTGGGCAATCCCTGAATAGCGGGGATAGATCGAATTCCATTTGCATTCCCGGCGTGGGCGGCGCATGGCAGAAAGTGCAGAGTGGCATTCGCGCGTCCGCAGCCCGCCACACCGCAATTTGCTCTAACGCGCCTTTGCGCCGGACACTGCGACGAGCTCGCGATATTTCTTCATCTCTTCAGCGATGAACTCATCGAACTGCCCTCCCGCCATCGGCAACGGGGTGGCGCCTTGGGCGGCGAGCTCGCCGGCGACGGCGGGCGTGTCCAGCATCCTGCCGATCTCGGCGCCGAGCCGGTCGATGATCGTCGCCGGCGTGCCGTGCGGCCCGAGGAGCCCGTACCAGAAATCGAACCTATAGCCGGGCACGCCTGACTCGGCGAGCGTCGGGATCGCCGGCGCGATCGGCGACCGGCTGGCGCTGGTGACCGCAAGCGCCGTGAGGTGACCGCCCGACAGCAGCGGCAGGGCCGCGCCCAACGGTGCAAAAAACATCTGCGTGCGGTTGGCGATCGTGTCGGCCAGCGCCTCGGGCGTGCCTTTGTACGGCACGTGAACGATATCGATATGGGCCGCCGTCTTGAGCTGCTCGGCCGCGAGATGTCCGGCGCTGCCGATGCCGGGCGAGGCGAAATTGAGCTGCCCGGGCCGCGCCTTGGCGAGCGCGATCAATTCGGCGACCGATCTGATCTCGAGGCTCGACGGCACCACCAGGACGCTGGGGACGCGGGCGACCAGGCTGATCCCGGCAAAATCCTTGGCCGTATCGTAGGGCAGATCAGGATAGAGCGACGGGTTGATCGCGTGACCGTTGGCGGCCATGAGCAAGGTGTAGCCATCGGGATTGGCGCGGGCGACGAGGCTGGTCGCCATGGTGCCGCCGGCGCCGGGACGATCCTCGACGATGAATTGCTGGCCGAAAGCGTCCGCGAGGTGCCGGCCGACGAGGCGCGCCAGGATGTCGACCTGGCTGCCGGCCGACAGCGTGACGAGAATCTTCACCGGCCGCGCGGGAAACCGTTCCTCGCCGCGGGCAGCGCGGCCGGGAATCGCCACGGAAGCGAGCGCCGACGTGAGGGCGGCGACGACGGTGCGTCGCCCGACGCGGGATGACGGCATGGAGACTCCTCTAGGCGGCGAGAGAGGTCGGGCCCGGAATCGGACCGGCGCAGATCTGCGCCAGGATCCGCTCGCAGAATCCGTCAGCGAACCCTTCGAGCTCGGCGCGCGTGCGGTTCTGGATCGGGTGCGGCACGATCACGGCGGCGCCGTCGAAGCCGATCGCGTCGCATTGCCCGGCGAACGCGTCGGCAAACTCCTCGGTGATCACGCTGACCCCGGGAATGCCGCGACCATCGAGATCGGCCAGGTCGTGGGTCGAGCAGGACGTGCAGGACCCGCAGTCCGACAGCGCGATCACGACCGCGTCGGCCTTGAGCGCGATGTCCTGCAGGATCGCGGTCGGCGCCGTGCGGGTGTTGGTCGGCTTCTTGTAGCGCAGGGTGCGCACGCCCCGCGTGTTGAACAGGATCTCGAGCCGGTCGATGAACTCGTCGCCGCGCATCTTGCCGATGTCGAGCAGCGCGACCGTCTTGCCGTCGAGGCTCGCGGGCGGCCGGCAGCGGGGCCGCCGCTCCGAGGCCGTCTCGGCCGTCGGATCGCGCAGCACGCAAGTCGTCGTCACGTAAGGCGTCGTCATGATCTGATCTCCCGTGTCACCGGTTGCGACTGGTCGCGGAAGCGTCCGCCGGTCCAGCCGCCGCAGATCGCCGAGAACAAGCCGGCCTTGCCGCCGGCGCGCACGATCAGCAGGCCCTCCGGCCAGAACTTGTCGACCATCTCGTCGGCGCGCGCCGCCGCAATGCCCTCGCCGACGCCTTGCGCGCCGGCGACCAGGTCGCGCCCGGGCCGCCGCATGGCGGCATGCAGCTCGGCCTCGATGCGCCGGCGGTCCCACCCGCCGTCGCGAAAAATTCCATAGTGCTCCGGCGACAGCACCAGCATCGCGTTGGTGAACTCGCACAATTTTGGATGTCCGACCGCGAGGAGAGACATCGCGAGCGAGCGGGCGAGCTCGTCCGGCGCGCGCGAGCGCTGGTCGATGAAGCCGAGAATGCCATCGCCCTGAAACAGGGTGACGGCGTTGCGGCCCGGCGCAATGCCCCGCGCCACCGACAACGGCTCCCAGGTCGGGTCGGATTCATCCTCGGCAAAGCAGAACGTGAGCTTGCCGGGCCCGCCGAGGGTCGAGCGGTCGAGCTCGCCCGGCCGGCCGCCGCCGACATTGCGGATGATTAGCTGCAGGGCACGGCCGATGGTGGCATTGGCGCGGTTGCCCTGGCCGAGCGCGTTGACGCCCGAGTTCATGCCGATCGCCCGCGCCACCGGGCCGTTCACCACGATGATCGGTCCCGAGAAGCACGTCGTGCACAACAGCCCGTGCATGGTGAACAGCGGGTCGAGCGCCGTCTCGAGCGCGGCGAGGACGACCGGCATGTATTCCGCCTTGCAGCCGGCCATGACCGCATTGATCGCGACCTTCTCGACCGTGCACGGCGACAGGTTCGGCGGCACATGGCCGACGATCTCGTCCGCCGCCCGGCTGGTGCCGGACAGCATGCGCACGATCCGCTCGTCGGTCGGCGGCACCAGCGGCAGGCCGTCGCTCCAGCCGCGCTCGAAGCACTGCTCGACCGGGTCCTCCCACGGGCCGACCTCGATGCGGCGCGAGGCGATCGGCGGATTGCCGTAGCGGGCGACGAGATGCTCGAACACGCCGGGCTCGCGGCTTTTCGAGCCGCACCCCGGCTGGAAGCCGGGAAGCTCGGCGCCGAGCGCCGTCGCGCGCGCCACCCGGGCCCACTCCAGGCGGCTCCAGCCGAAGGTGCGGTCGACCTCGCGGCCGTCCTCGAGCCGGATCAACGTCGGGACGGTCTCGACATCGAAGCGGAACGACTGCTCGAGCGCGCCATCGTCGACCGCGCCGTCGAGATAGCCCGGATCGTCCTGGACGTAGACCGCGATCGGTTCCGCCTCGCGGGCCAGGACGGCGACGACCGGCAGCACCAGCCGACAGGTCGGACACTCGCGCTTGGCAAACATGACCAAGCCGGTCCGGGGAGGGGTGTCGACGAGCATGGTGCCTCAAAATTGATATATCAGTTGACTAGAGAAGCGCGCCGACTTGATCGAGTCAACCCACATTCTGGAAGAAAATACGTAAAAACATTTGAGTGGATGGAAAATCTAGTATATCAAAATGGCATCATGCCTGAGATCCCGCCTCCGCGCACCGAGCCGCTCAATGGCAACCATTCGCTGAAGGCGGCCGCGGCCGAGCGGATCCGCGAAGGGATCGTCCTCGGCGTCTATCCGCTCGGCGGTCGGCTGTCCGACAAGGCTTTGGCGCAAGAGCTCGAGATCAGCCGCACGCCCGTGCGCGAGGCGCTGCTGCAGCTCCAGTCGGAGGGGCTCGTCGTCGTGCGGCCGCAGAGCGGCACCTTCGTGTTCGACCTCTCGGCCGACGAGGTGCGCGACATTTGCGAGGTCCGCGCCATGTTCGAGCGCACGGCCGTGCTGATCGGGGCCGCGCGCGATCGTCAGAGCCTCGTCGGCACGCTGGTCGCGCTCGTCGCCGAGGCATCCTTTGCGCTCGAGGACGGCGACTTCGCCCGCTGCGAGAAGCTCGACACCGCGTTCCACGAAGCCATCATCGCCGGCAGCCGCAACCGCTACCTGATCGCCTCGTATCGCAGCATTTCCGACAAGGTCGGCGCCCTGCGGCATCGTCTGCCGCAATCGCACGACCGTGTGTCGCGCGCGATCGGCCAGCATCGCCGCATCGTCGATTTCATCGCCGCCGGCCGCGTCGAGGCCGCTGCGGCGGAGCTCGCCTCGCACGTCGCGAATGTGCATGCCCAGCTGAGTGGATGACCTGCCGGCATCAACGGCCGCGAGACGAAGGCCCATGAGACCGACGTCCTGATCATCCGCCCGATGGGCCGCGCCGATGGTTCGGCGTAGATCGGCGATTAGCGGCCCAACCGGAATAGCGGGGATAGATTGAATTCGGCTTGCGTCCCCAGTGCGAGCGGTTTATGGCACTAAGTGCAGAGTGATATTCGCGCGTCCGGAGCAACCGCGGCTTCGGGCGCGTTTTGCTTTTCAAGCGCGCGAGGCGACGCGCAAGACATGATGTCGGCGTTGCGGGCTTGCCGCTCGTTGTGATGGGAGAAATCGGAAGCTTGGCGTACGTCCGCCCGAAACAGGGGGCCCTACGCGAATGCCGGACCAAACGACACAGGTCGCCTGAAGGATAGCGATGCGCTGATCCGCTATATCTCATCGCAGCCGAACGATCTCGAGGCGCCGGCGCGGGCCCTGCAGCCGGTTATCTCCGATGTGCTGGCGGCGCTGGTCCGTTGTGGTGACTGCCTCTTCGCGCGCATGTCCGGCTCGGGTGCGACCTGCTTTGGATTGTTCGGAGCGACGCCGCTGCGGCCGCGGCCGCCCAACGACTGTCCATCGCGCACCCAGCCTGGTGGGTCGCGGCGACCGTCCTGCAAACCCCTGAATAGCGGGGATAGATTGAGTTTCGCTTGCATTCCCGTCGCGAAGGGCGCACGGCAGTAAGTGCAGAGTGACATTCGCGCGTCCGCGGCCTCGCCGCTTCGGGCGCGTTTTGCTTTTTAAGGGCGTGCGGCGGGCGCATTGGTTTCATTGCATCCGCGCATTGCTTCCATTGCTCCTGCATTGCTTTGCCGCCCGAAGTTTCCCCCGACGTTTCAATAATTTCCATTGCAGACGCATTGCAGATCGATTGCAGACGGGGCGCGAAAAATTCTGCAATGAACGCCAGCGGAGCTTTGGCCGAAATTTTGGTGACCACGTGAGGCGGTGAGGCGGCGTAGGAAGCGGCCAGCCGATCGTCCTGTCTATTTCCCTGCTCTTTCTGTGGGGTGCACTCGACTTTGCACGCGAGCGTTGGATCGCGTTCGGTGAAGCCTGAGCGCCACCCGCGATTATCGAGTGCAAGCTGAACCCTCGGAAAGCGCAGCCACCCGATCAAGCCTTTCATTCGCGTCTGCCGGCAACTGCCCGGCCGCTGCGAGGACGCGCCCACACCTGCAAGTCAACAAGGAGAATCTTCCATGGCCGCACGCGATCCATTCATTCCATCAAGCCCGAGCTTGTTCGATATCTTTCGTTCGCTGTCGGGAGCACCGCTGGACCTATACATGTTCAATCGTCGGCCGATCGCGCCCGATGGCTCAGACCCCGCAGCCGCGCCCGCAAGTGGGGCCGCGCAGCCCGCCCCGGCACCGGACTCGCGCTTGTTCGATATCGTTCGTTCGCTATCGGGAGCACCGCTGAATCTGTGGATGTTCAGAAGCACGCCGGTCGCTCCCGATGGCTCAGCACCTGCTGCAGCGCCCACCAACGGCGCCGCGCAACCCGCCCCGGCGCCGGATCCGAGCTGGCGCGACATCTGGAGCTCGTTGGCGTGGGCACCGCCGAACCTGCCGTTGTTCAGACCTGCGCCGACCGCGCCCGATGGCTCGGCGCCCGCGGCGCCGACTGCGCGCGGCATCGCGCAGCCAGCCCCGGCTTGGGGGGCCGACGATCTGGGGGCGAGGCCTGCGGTCACTCCGGTTGCGGACATCCCTCCCGCATACCATTTGCCGCCGGTAGCGCCCCCGGTCCCTTATCTCGATGGCAACCAACCGTATCCGTACATGCAGCCGTTTCCACCGGCCGCCAACGGCGGCCCCAGCCAAGCTAATCCGCCTGCCGCCAAGCAGCCCGCCGCGCCGATTCCCTTGCCCCATCCGCGCCCGCCGCAAGCGGGGCCGCGCCCGCAGGGCGGTTTGCTTACTCCTATGTACCCGACACCCAAAACTCCCAAAGACTATGACCCCGGCAATTTCGACCCAAGGATTTCTCCTCCTCCGCTCATGATGCCGAGCGATGGTTGGCGCCGGCCCGATCTCGAAAATGCCTGGCTATCGCCGTCTTGGTCGACCGACGTGCCGACTACACCGGCGCCGCCCCTCTTGGACGAGAACGGTACTCTGGAGCGAAGCGGCATGAACGTTCCTGATCTCTTGGATCGGACTATTGGCCAGGAGAGCAGCGCCAACCCATATGAGGGGCAAGATTCCGGCAACCGCGTTTACGACGACAGGAGCGACGACAACCCCCACGCCACTTCGTCGATGTGGAGAAAGCGTGACAAAAGCCAAGCCGTCCCCACCAGCGCGCTGGGCGCCGGACAGTTTCTCGACGACACGTGGTTGGGGTATCTGAAAAAATATCAGAGTGATGTCATCAGGAATAATCCTTGGCTGCCCGCATCAGTGCGCAGCAACCCGAACTTACTGACAAAGGATCAAGCCAGGGCAGCCGGCCTGATGGACATGCGCACGAACTATGAGATGGCCTACCGAGCGACGAAAACGCTCGCTGAAGAGAATGCCGGCCGCCTGCAGGGAGCGGGTGTGCCGCTGACGCCACTGAATGTCTATATTGCACACTTCCTTGGTGCGAATACAGCTATTGCCCTGCTGCAGGCGGACTCGAGCACGCCTGCCGCGCAGGTGGCGCCGAAGGCAGCGCGTAGCAATTCGATCCTCCGTGGAAGGACAGTCGGCGAAGCCATCTCGGAAATAAATCACGATTTCATGAAACGTAAGCATTCGGTGAGCACCGCGGGATCCTCACTCCTTTGAACGTTTGCGGGGAGGTGCGCGGCCGTCGGCTCGCAGGTCCGCGATGATCTGCTTCAAGTTCTCGATGCCGTCGTTGGTGAAGGCTG